>CXTE01000008.1_pt1 | contig 160302 bp, 134 predicted proteins | sample 941171 | NCBI WGS metagenome assembly CXTE01 (sample SAMEA3493477, study PRJEB9703) | human gut metagenome | biome: ENVO:mammalia-associated habitat; material: ENVO:feces | place: Bangladesh | collected 2010-01-06
CCTCGGTGGTGGTCGGCGGAGCCACCGCGGACCTGACTCCGCGCACCCTCGACCAGCGCCGTGCGTGGGTCGAATCCCATAAACCTCCATATGGTGTATTCATGGCGGAATCAGAGGGCGGGCAAGTCATCGGCTTTGGTTCGCTCTCCGTGTTCTACGATCGTGCCGGCTATGACGGCGTCACCGATCTCGCCTACTACATCGCCCCCGCATGGCAAGGCAGGGGAGCGGGCACGTTCATGCTGGACAATCTCCTACGCGAGGCCCGCGCCCGTCACATGCGCAAAGCCTGCGGCATCATCTTTGCCGACAACGCCGGCTCAATCGCCCTCATGCGACGATTCGGCTTCACCCAGTTCGGCCTCATGCTCGCCGCCGCCACCGACTCTACCGGCACCATGCGTGATATGTCCTACTGGTATCTCGACCTCTAAGTACAATCGTTGCGTTTGTAGGCTGGCGAGACAAGACGAGGAACGGATATGGCATCGGATTTTTGGCTGATTGCGGGACTGGGCAACCCGGGCAAGAAATATGAGGACACGCGACACAACATGGGCTTCATGACAGCCGACGTGCTCGCCGAACGCTGGAGCGTGAACTTCGCCGATCACAAGGGTCTTGCCATGCTCGGTAAGAGCACGATGAATCTTGACGGTCGCACCATCAAGTTTTTTCTGGCCAAGCCGTTGACCTACATGAACGACTCGGGCAATGCCGTGGCCTCCATCAGCGCCTACTATCAGATCGAGCCCGACCACATCGTGGTGATTCACGACGACATGGACTTGGAATTCGGACGCATCAAGGTCAAGGCTGGTGGCTCCGCGGGCGGACATAACGGCATCAAATCCATTGACCGTTCGCTTGGCACACCGAAATATGCACGTGTACGTATGGGTGTCGGCCACTCCAAGCGTGGTGCGCATGCCCATGACAACACGGTGAACTGGGTGCTGGGTGGCTTTGGTCCGGATCAGCGCAAGCAACTGCCTGAATTCCTGGCTGATGGTGCCGATGCCGCCGAAGGAATCATCTTCCATGGTCTTGCCAAGACCCAGGAGAAGTTCAATGGCCGCTAAGGCGAAAACTTCCGACACGCAGTCTTCCCGTGGACAAGCGGCAGACAGCCGGACCGTGTATCCGGATCTGATCAACGGCTCGCTTGCCGGCATACTGTCCGAACTTGAGCGGGACAAGACATTCCTGAGCCTCGCCGCAGGCGACATCGAAGCTTCGGACGACGTCGACAATTCCATTCTGGCCGGTGTGCCTGAGGGTCTTCGCCCGGCACTGGCCGCGGCCATTGCTCAGGGCACGAACGGCAACTCAGGCAAGCCGGTGGTGTTGGTCGTGGCTTCCGGCCGCGAAGCCGAGGAAACCGTGGGATCGCTGCGCTCCTGGTATGACGGCGACCCGAACGATATCGCCCAGCTCGAGGCGTGGGAAACCCTGCCTCACGAGCGCCTGAGCCCGCGCGCGGACACCGTGGCCAGCCGTATGGCCGTGTTCCGCAGACTGAAGCACCCGAGTGACGCCAATCCGATGTTCGGGCCGATTCGCATCCTTGTCATGCCGATTCGCTCGCTGATTCAGCCGGTGGTCCAAGACCTTGGCGACGTCGAACCACTCGTATTCACGGTAGGGGAGGATCTGCCGCTTGACGAGGCAGCCAAGCGACTCATCGAAAACGCCTACACGCGCGTGGAACTGGTCATGGATCGCGGCGAATTCGCCGTGCGTGGCGGCATCCTCGACGTGTTCCCGCCTACCGCGCCGCACCCGGTGCGTATCGAATTCTTCGGTGACGAAATCGACACTATCAAGGAATTCCACGCTTCCGACCAGCGCACCTATGGCGAGGGGCTCAAAACCATCTGGGCCACCGCTTGCCGCGAACTGCAATTGACCGATGCCGTGCGCACCCGTGCCAAGGCCCTGATCGGTTCGATTCCCAACGCCGAAGACATGCTCGAATCCATCGCCAACGCCATTCCGGTCGAAGGTATGGAATCTCTGATGCCCGCGCTTGTGGATCACTTGGAACCGGTGGGCTCCATGCTGCCCAAGCATGCTGTGGTGCTGCTTAGCGACCCTGAAAAACTACGCCGTTCCGCTGAAGATCTGGCCAAAACCGCCAACGAGTTCTTGGCCGCCAGCTGGCATGTGGCCGCATCCGGCCACGGCGCCGGCGCGCCCATCAGCTTCGACGAAGCCAGTTTCCTTGACTATGCGGAGACCGTCAGTTCGCTTGAATATTCAGAGCATCCGGTAGTTCGTCTCACCAGTTTCGGTGTAGACACCACACTGGCCGGCCATGTGCAGCTCGACGCGCAGAATCCAGCGGAATTCCGAGGAGACGAGGCTAAAGCTTCGCAGGGCATCGACGGCCTGTTGGATGCTGGCTTCCACGTCACCATTACCGCTGCTGCCGCCGGTACCTTGGCTCGTCTGAAGCGTGCGCTCAACACCACCGGCATCACCACGTTCGATACCATCCGGTCTCAGGCTATCGATGGATTCGTGGGCAAGGCCGCCAAAATCGCCCTGCTCACCGAACGCGACTTGACCGGTCGAAGCTCTGCGGTTGCTGTGGCCAAAACGCCGAAACGCCGGCGCAAGGCCATCGATTTGGTGGAACTCAAAAAGGGCGATTATGTGGTGCATGAGCAGCACGGCATCGGCCGGTTCGTGGAAATGCGCCAGCGCACCATTGGCACCGGCGCCAACAAGACCACCCGTGAATACCTGGTCATCGAATACGCGCCTTCCAAGCGCGGTGCACCGGCGGACAAGCTGTTCATCCCCACCGATCAGCTTGATCAGGTCAGCAAATACATCGGTGCCGAAGTCCCCAAGCTCAACAAACTCGGCGGCTCCGACTGGGCGGCCACCAAGGCCAAAGCCCGCAAGCACGTCCACGAGATTGCCGAAGACCTGATTAAGCTCTACTCCGCCCGTCAGCGTGCCAAAGGTTTTGCGTTCAGTCCGGACACTCCATGGCAAAAGGAGATGGAGGACGCCTTCCCCTATCAGGAGACCGCAGACCAGCTCGCCACCATCGACGAGGTCAAATCCGACATGGAAAAGCCCGTGCCCATGGACCGTCTTATCTGCGGTGATGTGGGCTTCGGCAAAACCGAAATCGCCGTACGTGCCGCATTCAAAGCCGTACAGGACGGCAAGCAGGTGGCGGTGCTCGTGCCCACCACTTTGCTCGTTCAACAGCATCAGGAAACCTTCACCGACCGCTTTGAAGGATTCCCGGTGAATGTGGCCGCCATGAGCCGCTTCCAAACCACCAAGGAGATCAACGCGACCATCGAAGGCCTGGAAAACGGCACGGTGGACGTGGTCATCGGCACACACAAGCTGCTGAACCCGAAAATCAAGTTCAAGGATTTGGGACTCGTCATCATCGACGAGGAGCAGCGTTTCGGCGTGGAACACAAGGAAACGCTGAAAGCCCTGCGCACCAACGTGGACGTGCTGTCCCTGTCCGCCACGCCTATTCCGCGTACGTTGGAAATGGCCGTGACCGGCATTCGTGAGATGTCCACGCTCGCCACACCGCCAGAAGACCGCCTGCCGGTGCTTACCTATGTGGGTGCCTACGAGGACGCGCAGGTCACCGCAGCCGTGCGCCGAGAACTGCTGCGCGGCGGCCAGGTGTTCTATGTGCACAACCGCGTGCAGGACATCTCGTCCATTGCTGACAAGATTCACACGCTGGTGCCCGAGGCGCGCGTCGGCATCGCCCACGGCAAGATGGGGGAGAAGCAGCTCGACCAGATCATCCGCGACTTCTGGCATCGTGACATCGACGTGCTCGTATGCACCACGATCATCGAAACCGGTCTCGATATCTCCAATGCGAACACGCTGATCGTGGACCATGCCGACCGATTCGGTCTGAGCCAGCTTCATCAGTTGCGTGGCCGCGTCGGTCGTGGCCGCGAGCGTGCGTACGCCTACTTTCTGTATGACCCGTCCAAGCCGATGACCGAGCAGTCGCACGACCGACTCGCCACCATTGCGCAGAACACGGCGCTCGGCTCCGGTTTCGACGTGGCTATGAAGGATTTGGAACTGCGCGGCACCGGCAACCTGCTGGGCGATGAGCAGTCCGGCCATATCGAAGGCGTGGGCTTCGACCTGTATGTGCGCATGGTCTCCGAAGCCGTTGAAAAATACAAGGAACCCGATGAGGACGTCGAGCCGGTGTCCGTGTCCATCGATCTGCCTATCGAGGCGTCGATTCCGATTGACTACATCGATTCCGACAAGCTGCGTTTGGAGGCATACCGCAAGCTCGCTTCCGCACGCAATGAAGCCGACCTCAAGGATTTGAAAGAAGAACTCACCGACCGTTACGGCAAGCCTCCGGTCGAATTCGAAACTCTCTTCGACGTGGCTCGCTTGAAGTTCAAGGCGCGCAAGCTCGGCGTTTCGGAGATTCTGGCGCAATCCAACCGCGTGCGTATCGGACGCATTGACCCGCCCGAATCCATTCAGATGCGCATGACGAGAATCTACAAGGGCACCCAATACCGCCCGGTCACTCACCAGCTCATCGTTCCCACCCCGTTCACCGGCTCCCTGGGCCAAGGTCCCATGAGTTCCGATCGAGTAGTTCTTTGGACCAATCAGCTCCTCGATGACTTGGCATGGAGGCCACGACGATGAAAAACCAACACACGGCAACACTTGCCGGCTACGAAATTCCTCGACTCGGCATGGGCACGATGGCGCTCGCCATCGAGGGGCGGCCGACCAATCGTAATCAGGCGATCGAGACCATCCATGCCGCGCTGGATGCCGGGGTCCGTTACCTTGACACGGCGTGGTCCTATTACCTGCCCAGCAAGCCAGGAACCGGCGAGCCGGAGGACATGGGATATGGCGAATACTTGGTTCGTGACGCGTTGAACTCGTGGCACGGCCCGAAGGACGAGGTGCTCGTGGCCACCAAAACCGGCTGGTTGCGCACGCTCGACAACCATGGAAACTATAGCTGGCAGGCCGATGCCCGCCCTGAAACCATGATTGCCAACGCCAAGGAATCCGCACGGCGCCTCGGTGTAGAAACGCTCGATCTGCTGTACTCGCATTGCAACGATCCGCAGGTGCCCTACGAGGACCAGATGGGTGCGCTCAAGCAGCTCGTGGATGAGGGCGTGGTCAGAGCGGTCGGCATCTCGCGCATCGACAACAAGGACATCAAAATTGCCCATACCATTCTGGGAGACAGGCTGGTCGCCGTCCAAAACCAGTTCTCGCCGGTCCACCGCGATCCCGACCACACGATGGAAACCTGCGAACAGCTTGGACTGGCTTTCGTCTGCTGGTCGCCGCTTGGTGGCTTCCTCGATCCTTTCAATGAGCATCTGTTCGACCGATTCAAGGAAGTCGCCGACAATCACGGCTGCTCCTACCAGCGTGTCACGCTTGCTTGGGAGCTTGCACAATATGGCAATCTGTTTACGATTCCCTCCGCTAGAAACCCACAGGAGATTCAGGACTCGTTCAAAGCGGTCACTTTTGAATTGTCCGATAGCGAGATCGACTATCTCAATGATGTAATCAGCGCCTAAGCGTTTTCCGCCAAAGTTGACTGCAATCACGCGGCTCACCGACATTGTGAGCGCTCACACCAAATTTTGGGCGTGTTGTTCACAACGTCCACAAATCGCACTACTCTTATGAATGTCATTCAAGATACACAACCGTTTTAAGGAGTAGTTGTGGCAGCAATTGAAAGCGTGTACGCACGTCAGATTCTGGATTCCCGTGGTAACCCGACCGTTGAGGTCTACTTGGAGACCGAAGACGGTGCTCAGGGCAAGGGTCTGGTTCCCTCCGGTGCTTCCACCGGTGAGGCCGAGGCTTGGGAGCGTCGCGATGGCGACAAGTCTGTCTACGGCGGCAAGGGTGTTCTCAACGCGGTCAAGGCCGTGAACGAGGTCATCGCTCCGAAGATCATCGGCATGGATGCCGCTGATCAGCGCGCTCTCGACGACCTGATGATCGAGCTCGACGGCACCCCGAACAAGGGCAAGCTGGGCGCCAACGCCATCCTCGGCGTTTCCCTGGCCGCTCTGTACGCCTCCGCTGAGTCCGCAGGCCTGCCGCTGTACCGCTACATCGGCGGCACCAACGGCCACATCCTGCCGGTCCCGAACATGAACATCATGAACGGTGGCGCTCACGCTGACTTCGCCACCGACATTCAGGAGTACATGATTTCCCCGTACGGCTTCGACACCTACTCCGAGGCTCTGCGCGCTGGCGTTGAGGTCTACCACACCTTGAAGAACGTCCTGAAGAAGGAAGGCCTGAACACCGGCCTCGGCGACGAGGGCGGCTTCGCCCCGAAGATGAAGTCCAACGAGGACTCCCTCAAGTACATCATGGACGCCATCTCCGCTGCCGGCTACGAGCCCGGCAAGCAGATCGGCATCTGCCTGGATGTCGCCTCCTCCGAGTTCTACAACAAGGAGACCGGCAAGTACCGCTTCGACGGTGAAGAGCGCGACTCCGCCTACATGCTCGACTACTACGAGAACCTCATCAACGAGTACCCGATCGTCTCCATCGAGGACCCGTTCAACGAGGAAGGCTGGGAGGACTGGGCTGCCATTACCGCTCGCCTCGGCGATCGTCTGCAGTTCGTCGGCGATGACCTGCTGGTCACCAACCCGGCTCGTCTGCAGAAGGCCATCGACCTCGGCGCCGCCAACTCCCTGCTGGTCAAGCTGAACCAGATCGGTTCCGTCACCGAGACCCTCGACGCCATCGAGCTGGCCACCGCCAACGGCTACACCTCCATGGTTTCCCACCGCTCCGGCGAGACCCCGGACACCACCATCTCCGACCTGGCTGTCGCTAAGAACACCCGCCAGATCAAGACCGGTGCCCCGGCCCGTGGCGAGCGCGTTGCCAAGTACAACCGCCTGCTCGAGATCGAGGAGGAGCTCGGCTCCACCGCTCAGTACGCCGGCTACAGCGCTTTCAAGGCCTGCAAGAAGTACCTGGCCAAGTGAATTGAAACGCCCGTAAAGGCGTGATATTCAGCGCAAGCTTGATGCCCGTCGCATTCGTCAAGTCGAATGCGACGGGTATTTTCGTGTGTCATGAGCAAGTCGTTCCGCACCGGCAAGTCCGGTAAATCTGGCAAAGTCGGTAAACCCGGCAAAGCAAAGGCCAGAAAGAAAAACAGTGCGGGACCAATCGCATTTTTCGTTTCCCTGTTTATCGTGGCTCTTGGCACCATTCAATTGGTTTCCACGTTTCACACCTATGCGCTGAACCTTGCCGAACTCAATGGCCTCAAACGAGAGGAAGCCTCGTTGGTGGCCAAAAAACAGGAATTGGAAAACGACATCAAACGTTGGGATGACAAAGCCTACGTCACCGCCCAAGCTCGTGAGCGTCTCGGCTTTGTGTTTCCCGGGGAGACCGCAGTTCATGTGCTTCATCCGGAAGCCGTGACCGGTAGCGAGGATTCCGAGTCTGATTCGTCCTCGTCCTCGGAATCCAACAAGAAAGTGCTGCCATGGTACAGCGAGCTCGCCTACTCGTTCAAGAAAGCCGACGAGCCTGTGTCTCAATCAAAAGATGACAGCTCGGGCGGCTCTGATTCCGGCAATACGCAGGATGAACAGAACAACACGCAAGACAGCAATCGGACCAACACAGAGGAGGGAACCCAGCAGTGACCATCGATATCGACGCCAAGGCCAAGGCTCTCGTTGACGCGATTCTTGCCGAACCCGCGACCGACCATGACATCGATGTGGTGCAACGCCAGCTTGGACGCTATCCGCGCGGCATGGTTGCTGTGGGTGCCCGATGCGTATGCGGGCGTCCGCTCGCCGTCATCACCCGGCCCGTGCTGCCCGGCGGCATACCATTCCCCACCACCTGCTACCTGACGGGGCCTGAGGCGGTCAAGGCCGCCTCCCACGTGGAAGCGGCCGGCATCATGCAGCAATACAACGACATGCTGGGCGCCGACGAGGAACTGCAGGCCGCCTATAGGCAGGCACACGAACTGTATCTGGCCTTCCGCCATGAACTGGCAACCCGTTTGGGCGACAGCGAGGAGCACATTGAGGGGACCTCGGCCGGCGGCATGCCTGTACGTGTCAAATGCCTGCATGCGCTACTGGCCCAATCGCTGGTCATGGGGCCGGGAGCCAATCCAATCGGAGACATGGTACTCGAACGAATCAAGGATGAGTTCGACCCCGCCCTCTGTCGCTGCTCGCTGGAGGACTGAGCAACGATTCCGCGCATGGCACGTGTGCCATTGTCCGTACAAGAAGAAGAGGAAAGCGATGAGCAAGGAATCCGTAACCGTTGCCGGTATTGATTGCGGCACGAACTCCATCCGATTGAAAGTCGCGCGCGTGGACGCCGACGGCATGCATGAAGTCGTACCCCGCATCCTGCGGGTAATCCGACTCGGTCAGGACGTGGACAAGACTCATCGTTTTGCCGACGAAGCATTGGAACGCGCGTATGAAGCCGCCCGTGAGTTCGCCGGCGTACTCGCCGAGCATCCGGTCGACGGCCTGCGATTCGTGGCCACCTCTGCCACGCGCGATGCCGAGAATCGTGAGGAATTTGAGGATGGCATCGAGAGCATCCTTGGTGTCCGTCCTGAAGTCATTCCCGGTACCGAAGAAGCCGATCTCAGCTTCTTGGGTGCCACTTCCGTAGTCAACCGAGATGATTTGCCGGCACCCTATCTGGTGGTTGATTTGGGAGGCGGCTCCACTGAACTGGTGATCGGCGGTGATGGCGTGAACGCCCCCACCACACAGGTGCAGGGTGCATTTTCCATGAATATCGGATCCGTGCGCATGACCGAACGCCATCTCGTCACCGATCCTCCCACACAAGCGGAGATTGATGAGGCGATAGCCGATATCGACGAGCATATCGATGAGGCGTTCCGTACTGTGGACGCTGGCAAGGCACGTACCATCATCGGCGTGTCCGGTACGGTGACCACCATGACCGCCCTGGCCATGGGGTTGAAGGAATACGATCACACCGTGGTCGATGGCCATCGACTGAGCCTTGAAGATGCGTACGCAGTGGATGACCGATTCCTGCGCATGACCCGAGCCGAACGCAGCGCATACAAGACCATTCATCCGGGCCGTATCGATGTGGTCGGTGGTGGCGCTGTGGTCTGGAGCCGCGTGCTCGCCAAAGTGAGCGAGGCGGCCCAAGCCGATCACGGCGAGGCCATCGACTCGTTCGTCGCGAGCGAACATGGTCTGCTGGATGGCATTGTGCTCGATTATGGGCGCCGTCTTCTCGCTCGGTAGCGTACAATAACTAAGCCGGTGAAAATCCGGCAGGCCTCCATGGCGAAATTGGTATACGCAGTCGACTTAAAATCGACCGCTTCGGCTTACGGGTTCGAGTCCCGTTGGAGGCACCCTCACTCCCCGTGATCAGCATCGTTTGCCGCGGGGATTTTTCGTATCGGTCGCCTTCCCGAAACAAACAGCCGTTAGTCTGTGTGATGTTGTGACGATGAATCTGATGAAATGAGGGAACGCACATGGCCTCACGCTGGACCGACGTCGAACGGGTCGATGAGGGCGCCTTGCCCACCATGCTCGCCCAGGCTGTCATCGCAGGCACCGCGCTGACCATCGGCGCCATCGCCTGTTCCGGCTTCTACCTGTCCATGATCGGCAATGTGGTGGCTTTGCTGCCGTGGATGACCGTCATGGTGCTGATCGCCGTGGCTTTTTCCTACGTCGTCGGATTCGCTTTGCTATGGTGCTCCGAAGCGCTGACCATGCGCATGAAGGACGCCTTCAAGCCGTGGGCCTATGGCGTCGTGGGACTGCTCGGCTATGGCATCTGGGGCATGTTCGTCATGAGCGCCATGATGAACTCGCTCAACCAGCCGTTGAACGGCGTGGTATTGGCTAATGGCGATGTCATTGCCCTGACCGTCAACTATGCGGTGTTCGGATTCATCGCGTTCCTGCTGGCGCAGGCGTATGCGCCGAAAATCGCCACTAAAAAGGGTTTGACCGTTGGACTCATGGTGGTGCAGATCGCGCTTGCCATCATCGGCATCATCGTGCTGGTGATGATGTTCTCGGCATTGTCCCACTAAAGCATTTTCGGCCGTGCCGCACTGAAACTGGCACAGAGCCGAAGTGCCGTGTCTCCTTCGCGGCACGGACGTATGCTGGTGTATGTCGTTAATGGCTATACGGCGACGCTTGTTCAGGAGAAGGAGAGCTATTGTTCAGCGTGCTTGACATGTTCACCATCGGCGTGGGTCCCTCTTCCTCGCATACCGTGGGGCCTATGGCGGCAGCATACGCGTTCTCTTCCTCGTTGCAGCAGCGGCATGTGCTGGATCGTGTTACGCGCGTCAAAACCACGCTGTACGGTTCATTGGCCTTGACTGGGCTCGGCCACGGTACCGATCGCGCCGTTATGGCCGGACTCGAAGGCAATGTACCGGCCACAGTGGATACCGATCATATGCTGCATATTCGCGAGACCTGCGCGCTGGATAACACCTTGAATCTCGCCGGGGCCAAGCGTATTCATTTCGATTATGACCATGACGTGATTTTCGAGCAGTGGAAGCGCATGGCCGCCCATCCCAACGGCATGCGATTTCAGGCATTCGATGATGCCGCCAACTTGGTCGACGAACAAGTCTGGTATTCCATCGGCGGCGGTTTCATCCGTCAGGGTGCGCCCGATGATTCCATGATCGGCATCCATGACCGTCCTCCGGCCGGCACGTCCTTCGCCGATGAAGACGAGTCCGCTGTGGAACCCGTAACCGAGGTGCCGTATCCGTTCCATTCCTGTACGGAATTGGTGGCACTATGCCGGCGTCACGATATGAGCATTGCCGATATCGTATGGGCCAATGAAACCGCGCTCCGCCCGGAAGAGGCTGTCCAGGCCGAGCTAGATGGCATATGGCAGGTGATGCGCGACTGCGTGAGCCACGGCTGCACATCCAAGGAGACGGTGCTGCCCGGCGGACTTGACGTACCCCGGCGCGCGCCCAAGATGTATCAGCGTCTTGCTTTCAACTCCGATGTGCTTCGCCGCAACAGCCGTCGTAAGGATGCCGTGCTGGAATCCTCGGATGCCGCATGGGTGGATCTATTTGCTCTGGCTGTTTCCGAGGAGAACGCCGGGGGAGGCCGTATCGTCACTGCGCCGACCAACGGCGCGGCAGGCATCATCCCCGCCGTGCTCCACTATTATTGGCACTTCGTGGACGATGCCGATGATCAGGGTGTGGCCACGTTCCTGCTGACCGCCGGAGCCATCGGTTACCTGTTCAAACGTAATGCCTCGATTTCCGGTGCTGAAGTCGGATGCCAGGGCGAGGTCGGCTCGGCCTGCTCGATGGCCGCTGCAGGTCTTGCCGCTGTTATGGGCGGCACACCCGAACAGGTGGAGAACGCAGCGGAGATCGGCATCGAGCATAATCTGGGGCTCACCTGCGATCCGGTGGGTGGTTTGGTGCAGATTCCCTGCATCGAACGCAATGCGATGGCCGCCAACACCGCCATCAATGCGGTACGTATGGCCATGCTCGGCGATGGCTCGCATATCGTGACCTTGGATCAGGCCATAGCCACGATGAAGCAGACCGGCGAGGACATGATGGCCAAATACAAGGAGACGTCCAAAGGCGGTCTTGCCGTCAACGTCGTTGAATGCTGACTTCCGCAGGTTTGCCAATAGTGCTATTGTAGGGCGCATTGTGTCTGTGAAGGAGGACTCATGGCAGATCAGATGCCCAAGGTGAATGCCGAATTCGGCACCACGCCCGTTATCGAGTTTCCGGCGCCCGAGGCCCCGAAGGGTCTCAAGGCCGTTGAGTTGGCTGAGGGCGACGGCCCGATGGTTCGTCGCGGCGACACCGTGACCGTGAACTACCACGGCGTGGTGTGGGGCAAGGACACCCCGTTCGACTCCAGCTTCGACCGCCACCAGCCTGCCAGCTTCGGCATCGGCGTGGGTCAGGTCATCAAGGGTTGGGACCAGACCGTGCCGGGCCACAATGTGGGTTCCCGTCTCGTGGTGTCCATCCCGCCGGAATACGGATACGGTTCCCGCGGCGTTCCGCAGGCCGGCATCGGCGGCGAGGACACGCTGGTGTTCGTCATCGACATCATTTCCACCCGCTGACGCCTGTTCAGCATGTGACGAACGCCGGGGGCGCAGCCGGCGTTTTTGTTATAGATAACGTATCTTCATTCAGCATCAAACGGTTCAGGAGGACGATATGGCTGAGGACAAGGTCTACCTGCTGACGCAGGAAGCATATAACAAGATGAAGGAAGAGCTGGCCCATCGTGAGGGCGAGCTGCGTGAGGAAATCGCTCACAAGATTGCCGTGGCTCGTGCCGAGGGGGATCTGTCCGAGAATGGCGGTTATCAGGCCGCCCGCGAGGCGCAGAGCAAGAACGAAGGCCGTATCACCGAGCTCACCGTCAAGCTGCGCGACTCCAAGATTATCGAAAACGCTCCCGAGGGTACCGTGGGCAACGGTTCCGTGGTGACCATCGAGCTCAACGGCAACGAGATGACCTACGTGCTCGGCAGCCGTGACATCGTGGCCGGCACCGACTACGAGATCATGACCCCGGATTCCCCGATCGGCAAGGCCATCGAGGGGGCCAAGGTGGGCGACACCGTTTCCTACACCGCGCCGAACGGCCGTGAGCTGTCCGTGACCGTCAAGGCCGCCAAGCCGCTGGCCTGAGTAGGCAGAAGCGCATAGAGCAAGAGCCTGAAACCTCGTATTGAGGTTTCAGGCTCTTGCTCTATCGGCTCTCGCGCGTTGCGATTAATGCCACAGTGCCACGATTACCATATAGATCGCCACCATGTGGCAGGCATAGCCGGCTACGGTGCCGCAGTGGAAGATTTCATGGAATCCGAATACGCGCGGCCAGGGATCCGGCTTGCGCAGCGCGTAGACGATGGCGCCGAGGATATAGCAGGCACCGCCCGAGCACAACAGCACCACCACGGCGGGGCCCGCATACGGCGAATTCCAGAACATCACCATATAGGCCAGACCATAAATGCCGAAGATGATGTACACCACCGTATATAGCCATCGCGGCGCATTGATCCAAATCACGTGGATGATGATGGCTATGACCGTGCAGGCCCACATCGAAATAATGATGATATTGCGCCAGAATGGTTCCAGCGCGAATGAAACCGGCGTGTATGTGCCGGCGATGAGCAGAAAGATATTCACATGGTCGATGCGGCGCAGCACATCGGTGACGCGGGGGCTCCAATCACCCAGATGGTAGCAGGCTGAATTGGTGAACAGCACCAACGATGATGTCATGAATACGGCGCATGCCCATTTCAGACTGGCCCCGTGTGCCAGGCAGATCAGTACGATGCCTGCGGCCAAAGACAGGGGAGCGGCCACCGCATGAATCCAGCCGCGCATAGCGGGCTTCGGACGGCCGTGAACATCGAGACGAATCTTGCGCTCCACTTCCGCAGGGGCGATGCCCTCGATTTTCAGTGCCCGGTTCTCCGCCTTGGCAAGCGTGCGGCTGGCCTTCTCTTCGGCTTTGACGCGAATGGCTTCGGCTTTGAACTGCGCCTTGACGCGCACTGCCTCCGCTTTGGCCTGCAGCGCCTGTTCACGTGCCTCTATGACGGCCTGACGCTTCGTCTCGACATACGAGTCGGACGGTTCGTTGGCGGCCTTGGAATTGGTCTGCTGGGTCGTTGCCATCTCGTCGTCGGTTGCTGATGCCATATGATTCCTCGTTCCCCGCGAGCTGACGGTCATTCCTTACGTTTCCGTAACTTACGTTAGCGTAACCTACTGGATTGTCAATACCGACTCACCTGTAATTTATCATCAGATCACACCGCGTAATTCGGCGATAAGCGGAACCTATCTGCGTATGATGGACACATGGCTGATTTTTCACATATTCTCGCAACACGCCCCGATTTCGACGACGACGACCGCGAATGGCTGCACCATCTCGTTGCCGACTGGCAGGTCATCGCCGATCTGAGCTTCGCCGATCTGCTGTTGCTCGTGCAGAACGGCGACGGCAAGTACGTGGTTGCGGAACAGTGCCGCCCCTCCACCGTGATGACCCTGCGCGGTGATGATGTGGTGGGAGACACCATGCCCGATGATATGACCGGTGAGCTGGACGCCGCCATGCAATCCAGCGTGGTGTTCCGTTCCACTGTGCTGCGTACCGTAGGCAAGGCCACGGTGTGCAATGTATACGCTCCGGTGCGGCACAATGGCAAGACGCTTGGCTTGGTGGTGCGTGAGACGAACATGGCCACGCGTGAATCCAATGGTCGCTACGAATCCGAAAGCATCAATGCCGGAAAGCAACTGTATGAGATGATTCCGCGCGGTCAATTCCCTTACAAGGATTCGGTGATGAGCCAGCGTCATATCGCGCGCGTGGCGGACGGCTTCATCATCCTCACCGTGGACGGCGTGGTGCGGTATGCCGCTCCCAACGCCATCAGCTGTTTCCGCCGTCTCGGCCTGCTCAATACCATGCCCGGCCAATACCTGAGCGAGCTGGGCACCCAGCTACTCAAGGAGAACGATCCGGTGCCGGATACTTTGCCGCTGGTGCTGGCAGGCAAGGCGGCCGTTGACTCCGAGCTCAACGCCAACCGTTCCGCCGTCTCCATGAGATCGCTGCCGCTGTACGACAATAACGGCCGTGTCGGTGCGATTATCCTATGTCGTGACGTTACCGAGCTGCGCCGTCGCGAGCAGGAACTGCAGACCAAGAACGCCACGATTTCCGAGATTCACCATCGTGTCAAGAACAATCTTCAGGCGGTTTCCGCGCTACTCAGGTTGCAGGCGCGCAAAACCAAGTCCGACGAGGTCAAGAAGGAACTGCAGGAGGCTCAGCGCCGTGTGCAGACCATCGCCATGGTGCACGAGGGGCTGAGCCAGACAGCCGATGAAGTGGTGGACTTTGACAAGGTGATCGCCAACCTGCTGCGCATGGCTGTGGATCTGGCAACCATGAAGGATCAGCACATCGAAATCAATTACATGGGCAAATTCGGCATGATGCCCGCCCAAGACGCCACGCCGTTGTCTCTGGTGCTTACCGAGCTCATCACCAATTCCGTGGAGCATGGATTCGAGGGGCGCAAGGAGGGACATATCACGATCTCCGTGGGACGTTCCGGTCCGAACCTCAATGTGGTGGTCGAGGACGACGGTTCCGGCCTCGGCTCTGAAGAGCAGGGCGGCATGGCACGTTCCTCCGGTTCCGGCTTGGGTACGCAGATCATCAACACCTTCGTGACCAACGACTTCGGTGGTTCCGTGAACTGGGAGTCTCGCCGCGAAGGCGGTACCCGTGTGGTGCTTGATATGAAGCTGCGTGCCGCACAGGACGAGTAATAGCCCTAACGCAAAAACCCTCCCAAACGGGAGGGTTTTTGCATAAACAAGCAAAAATATCAGATCTGCATCTGCATAGCCTGCGAACGGCGGGCGCGCATGGCGCGGCGCTTCAGAGCGCGGCGCTCGTCTTCGCTCAGACCGCCCCAGACGCCATAATCCTGATTGGTGTCCAATGCGCACTTGAGGCATGCATCAATCACCTTGCAGGTACGGCATACGGCCTTGGCCTCTTCAATCTGATTGTATGCGGCACCGGTGTTGCCCACCGGGAAGAACAGTTCCGGATCCTTGTCACGACATGCGGCCTTGGCTCGCCAATCAAAAGCGTTGCTCATTGCTTGCCTCCCTTAAAAGCCCTGTGGCTGATGTGATTTTCCTTAAGTCCTGTACAAGGTAACCACGAACCGGTGCGTTTTTCAAGAGGTTTTGCCCAGAAAAAAGCGGAGATTTTATGACGCGCACTGCACAAGGCATGCCGAGGCACCCGCAATCAGAACCGCGCGGCCAGGCGTGTCCAAATCCTCCTGACTCATCGTGTTCACCAGTGATGATGGTATGCCCGCTACCAAATCTGCCGTTCGATCTCCGCAGGGGAACACAATGCGTGTGCTGCAATGGTCCGGGACCCGTATGTGGCGGGGTGAGCGCACCGCGAATACCACGATAATGGACGAATCGGCAAGGGCTTGCCTGAACCGTACGGCCTGCGTATCGCAGCAGAGCGGATCCAGCAGGTCGTCGGCGTCGTCAACCAGCCATATCAAACGTGGTGGTGCCGGTGCGATGCGCGTTGATGCGGCACTGAGCCGGGAACGATGCTCGGTCGTCGTGAGTCGTTGGCCCCTGTATAGACCGCTGATATGCAGCATCAGGCCGTCCATGGCACTTACCTGGCGGGCAATGACTTCGAGCAGCGTGGTTTTGCCCCGTCCCTGAGGTCCGATGATGGCGATATTGCCGCAGTCAAGGGGCACAACCGCATCGGTGAGTGTGATGCCGTTATCCGATAGGCCAAACCGAATACGATCCACCTGCCCGGATACCGGATGGTCTTGGACACTCCGTGGCAGGGGAGAGGTGAACAGTGGCGGTCGCGAACGTGTTCCCACGAATTGGGCAGCGAACGCGATTTGCCGGCAATATACATCGATATTGTCGGCTGGCGCGCATCTGAATGCCGTCACGTGTTCGCCGTCATTGCAGTAGGCGGCACCCGGCAGTGCGGGACTTATGGTCGCAGCTCTGGAATCGCCCAGCAGCTCGGTGGATTGCAATCCGTCTCGCACGCGCAGACAGATGCTAATGGCCATATTCGCTTTCATATCGGTGCTGACCTGACCAAGCGGATTCTGCGTGCAGGCGATTAGATGCATGCCCAGGGAGCGGCCAAGCGAGGCGATACGCACCAAGCGCGGCATGTAATCCGGCAGCTGGTCTTTCAGCGCATGGAATTCGTCGATGACCACGACAAGTCGAGGCGGTGCGTCGCGCATGTCATCAATATCGGATACATGCAGGTCGGCAGACAGCTTTTCACGGCGGGTCAGTTCGGCTTCCAAGGCCTTGAGCGCCCGTGCGGCATGGGCCAGATCGAGATCGCAGACGCTTCCGATGGTGTGGGGCAGTTGCTCGAGTTTGCGGAAAGCGGCACCGCCTTTGAAATCAAGGAAAACGAAATTAAGCTGATCCGGACCATTCATGGCCGCCAAAGCTAAGCACCAGCTTTGCAGCAGTACCGATTTGCCGGAGCCGGTGGTGCCGGCCACCAGAGCATGAGGGCCCTGCCTGTGCAGGTTGAGCATGAACGGGCCGGACGCGGTGACGCCAAGCGGCACATCGTAATCGGAAGGCTCAAGCCAGTTGCGGACTATGGTTCGCCAGCCAAGGCGGTCGAACGTCAGCAGGGATTCGATGGAGGGCGCATCGGAAGCGCAGAACATGTCGGCAGCGTCAGGGGAGGGGCCTCGGGGAGCGTGGTGTGTCTCAGTGGACTCGACAGGGCTTTGGGACGGTTCGACATATGGCAGCGGCAATGTGACGAGCATCGATGCAAGGCCACCGACGATGCCGGGAACCATGACTAGGGCAAACATCCATTGCCCGTGCAACGCCATCATTGCCAGCATCATGATCTGTGCCACTATCGGGGCGGCCACAGCGAGCACCATCACGCGGGAGCGTGCGCCGCGCGGAACGGTTGTGGCACCCTTTCTTGCAGGGGCCGGTAATGAACGATGAAATCGTATTGTGCGTTGCCGTTCACGAGTCATGCTTTCAGCGTGAATGAAGGATGCGCGTAGCGCAAGCGATAACGGGATATGTGGTTCCAGCTTGCCGGGCGTGCGTCGCGGCACGCTGATTGGCTGAATTATCAGCTTTCGGCGAGTGTACCTACGGTTCCTGCGGCGTGGGTGCCCGCAGCGAGCTGGCTGAACAGTTCGGTGTTCTTGGCATCGTCAAGCAGTACGGAGGAGCCGACGCCATCCATGTAATAATCGGGATTGGACCAGTACACGCTGCCGGATATGCCCTTGCTTCCTGTGGCGTCTTTGAACGCCAACGCCATATTCACCAAGGTTAGCGGCGTGGTTTTCCCATCGACGGTAAGCGCACTCAAGCCGGCTTCAGCCATGGTCGTCACCGTCTTGGGATTGGTCAACGTCTCCTTGCTGGAGGCCTTCTTGACAATGGCGGAAATGACCTGACGCTGGCGGGCATTGCGGCCAAAATCGCCGGTGGCATCGGCATAACGCATACGAGAGAACGACAATGCAGTCGAACCGTCCGCGTTATGGCATCCAGCTGTCCAGTTCAGGCCGGAATAAGCATCCTGTACGTCCTGGTCGTAACACAATTCCACGCCGCCCAAAGCGTCTACGACCTTTTGCAAGCCTCCGAACTTGACCTGTGCCACATGATCGATTTTCTGTCCGGTCAACTGCTCTATCTCGCCGACCAAGGCCTTTTTGCCGACCAGCTGAGCCACGGCATTGATCTTCATGTATTGGTCGTTCACGTTCATCAAGGAGTCGCGTGGAATGGAAATCAGTGAACTGGGGCCGGATTTAGGCTTGGTCAGCACCAGAATCGTGTCGGTTCGGTATCCGCTGATATCGTCTACGCCACCAAAGTTAGTGGAACCGTCACGCTCATCGGAACCGAGAATAAGCCAGGTGGAAGCCGGCGTGTCGGCTGCGGTGGTCAGCCAATCCGCTTTATTGAGCTTGCCGTCCACCCAGCCCCAGGCGCCGAACACGGCGAGCGCCAGTGCTGCGATAAGCAATATGACTGCGCCGATGACGCCATTGCGGACTTTATGACCACGGCCGCGTATCGCTATGGCACTGTTGTGCCCGGACGTCATAGCTACCACGGGCGTTCTGGAGGGGGTGGCGGAGCGAATGACGGATGATGCCGGCGTGCTGGCATTGCGAGATGAGCCGGACGAGCGGCGTGCCTGCGTCGGTGGAATGCTTTGCGGCTGGGAGGAGGCCGAGGTGCTTCTGCGAGCGGATCGGTTCACATTGGGGGAGAAGCTGGGCGGTATGCCGTTATCGTTGCCGCCGGCGGCTCTGGGTGTTCGCGACGATGATGAGGGAGTGATGGTACGTGGTGTCTGTGACGATGCTCGTGAACGTCGGCCTGCCGAAGGAATAAAACTCGGCGGATTGATCTGCGGATCTGCCCCACCTGATTCCTGCGTCATGCAATCCTCCCAAAACTGCTCAATTTACTGAATGACACTTTTGCACATGCTGTGCCGTGCCATGCCTAGGGAGCGCTGTTCCTGTGCAGGAACGGCACAATATTCATCTCAATTGGTTATGGAGTGCAGTGCTCGGTGGACGTCGTATAGCACATTGAGGCGGAAAAAAACTGTAATGACACGAGACTTGATTTGACAAATTCCAAGTCACATGTGTGTAATTTGTGGGTACAAGTACAACTCATAGGCAAGGAGGGTCGCATGTGGGGTGCGATTGACGATTCTGCCGAAGAGCCTTTGAATGAGTTGTGGGGACTGTTCAAGCCCGATGGTGATGTGTCTTGGCAGCACAAAGCATTGTGCGCACAGACCGATCCCGAAGCGTTCTTTCCGGAAAAAGGTGGTTCGACACGCGACGCCAAGCGCGTATGCGCCAAATGCGAAGTCCGCGAGCAATGCCTGAAATGGGCTATTGACCATGACGAGCGTTTTGGTATCTGGGGCGGTATGAGCGAGCGTGAACGCCGCCGGTACAAGAAGGACCACAGGGAACAGGCATAGCTATATGCACGGCCACTTCAAGGTCAGTGCGTACACTGGGAGTTTATGAATCCGACAGCGAATAGCGATATCCATGAAGCTGTGGTCGATGCCATATCGGCAAGGCCATACACGCACCGGCAGGATGTGGATGCCGGCATAGTGGCGGTAGTCACCGTTGAAGCGGATATGCGTTTTCTCAATGCCACGCTTCGCTCGCTGCTCACGCAAAGCGTATTGCCGGGCGTTATCGTCATAGCCGATGCCACTGGGCTCACAACGCGATCGGTGCAAACCTCATTTGAGGTGATCCACTCACCTGCAGGTCCCGCAATGGAGGTGCCGCAGGCAAAGCAGGTGAGCGTGCAAGTGGTGCGTGCCAAGGGGGCGCGTTCATTTGGTGATGCCGTATCCAAGGCGCTCGCCGCCGCCGATCTTGATTCTTCCACGCGTGCGGTGTGGATGCTGCATGATGATTCCCGTCCTTCGGATAACTGGTGCCTGGAGCGATTGCTCGAGGCGTGGCGCAATGCTTCCGGAGCCGGCATCCTAGGATGCAAACAGTGCGATTGGGGAGGCACCCAATTGCATGATGTTGGTATGTACGCCGGCAATCACGCCGTGCACTCCCTCGTGGTCGACGGTGAGCCCGATCAAGAGCAATATGATGGTCGGCAGGATGTTTTCGCGGTTTCCCTTGCGGGAGCATTGGTTCCGTTATCGCAACTCAGACGACTGAAGGGCATTAATCATTGGTTCACTACCTACAGTGAATCGGTTGACTTCTGCCGCCGCGTCTGCTTAAGCGGCAGGCGCGTGGTTATTGTGCCGCAGGCGGAAATCGCGCATCGTCGCGCACGCTATGAGGGCATCCGTACCCGTGGCGGCGAACCGTTGAATGAGGAGAGTGCCATCAATCCGGCCATGACGGTGGCTCGTTCGCAGCAGCGGTATCTGTACACCGACATTGCACGCTCGGCATGGATAGTGGTATGGCTGTGGCGTTTATTGCGTAGTTTCGGCATGGCCATCGCGATGTTGTTCCGCAAAAAGCCATATGAGGCATGGGTGCAGCTGTGTCTGCCGTGGTTGGCGTTGACCTCCATCGCCGGTGCCATGCGATCGCGCAGTCTGGTGACTCGGCAATCCAAAGTGTCCATGTCCTCATTGCAGGTGCTGACTGCCGATCGCCAGCAAATCAAGCAATTCCATGACCGTCGTGACGCGTTCATGGCCCAGAAGGGGCTGGTATTGCTGAGCCCTCTGGAACGTGCCCATCTCAGGATTCGTCTGATGCGCCGCTGGGCGGGGGCCTTGGGATTGGCCGTGGTGTGCTTTGTAGCGGTGATGCTGCTGTATTGGCCGGTGTTCCGTTCGCTGTTCTCTGACGGATCGTTGTATTCCAATGCGTTGTTGCCCACGGGCGCAAGTTTCGAGCAATTGGTGCAGTCCGCCACTACGCCGTGGGTGTTTGGATCCGGCGTTGGCCTTCCCGCACCCCCCACGCCGTGGCTGTTGGTATTGATGGTCGCGTCCATCGTCACTGCTGGTCATGTTCCTGCCGCCTTGGGACTGATCTTGTTTGCCGCTGCGCCGTTGAGCGCCTTGTCATTCTGGGCACTGGCGGGCATCTTTACGCGTTCGGATGTTGTCCGTGTGCTGGGCGGATTGCTATGGTCCTCAACCGGCATGATGTTTGGCTGGTATGCACAGGCGAATCTTCCCATGCTCACCGTTCTGGTGTTTTTGCCTGCCGCTTTTGCATTCGTGTTCCGTGCAGTGGGCATGTACCACACCGAGGATCCGTTGAAGCCTCACCCGTCCGTACAAGCCGCGGCCATCTCCGCGTTGTGCTTTGTTCCCGTGGTGGCCGCTGAGCCGCAACTGCTGCTGGCGTTGATTGTGGTATTCCTTATTTTCCTGCTGTTCGTGCAGCGCAAGCGCGCCGCATTATTGCTGATTCCCATGCCTGCAGCTTTTGCCGTGGCCCCCACCATTCTCAACTCCATCCGATACGCAGACGAAGGATTTTGGCGTCAGCTGTTCGGCGATATCATGTTGCCTTCCTCGGCGCAGAACGGATCGCCGGCCTCATTGAGCCTGCTTGAATCGGCTCAACGGGCGTTGGGCTGGAATCCTTTGTCCGGACAGGCCGTCGATATTGCAATGGCCGTGGTCTTCATAGCGATTACCATCCTGGCGGTTGCCTCGTTGGTGTTGCCTTTTGCACTGAGAACATCACGACTGATGTGGGTGGTCATCGTCTGCGGCGGTGTGCTGGCCATGTCTTCAAGCCGTATTGCCATCTCAGTCGATGCTGATGGCGTGGTGGCGGGTTCCGCCCAGCCCGGCATGCTGATGATGATCATGGGTTTCCTGGCCTGTGTCTGTCTGGTGGCCGGCGGTGCCGTCAAGCGGTTCCGTCCGCTGCATTCTTCGTCCGGCGAGCAGACCACGGAGAATCGTCTTCACCCGTTGATTGTCTTCGGTCGTGCCGTTCTTGCGGTGTTGCTGGCCGTCTGCATCGGTGTTCAATGTTGGTATGGACTGGTGCGCCATCAAGATGAGGGACTTAATGTTTCCGGTTCCGGCCTGCCCATGGTGGTCACCGATTACCTGGAGTCCGGAGCGGACCATCGTGTGCTAGCGGTCAGCGCTCAGACACGCAATACGGTCAATTACACGGTGATGCGCACCTCCAGAGGCGATTTGATCGACAGTTCGCCGGTGGAACGGGTGCGTTTGCTCGATGGCAAGCATGATGACGTCGATCAGGTGCTGGCCAAGGCGTGCGCGACTTTGCTGTCCAATCCGGACGAGCAGGCGATTGCCGATATCAGCGCTCTTGGTTTTGGTGGCATCTATGTGGTCGCCGATACGCAATCCGATGCCGATACAGTGCCTTACGAACAGTTGAGCACCAATATCGCCGCTTCGGACGGCACGCAGTCGCTGGTCTCCACCGATGCCGGCAGCTATTACCGACTCACGCTGCAGAACGCCGATGCCCAGAACGTTGACACCTCTTGGCAGCAGCGTACACAGCAGAGCGCTTGGCGATATGCATGGCTGATTTGCCTATCGGTGATTCTGGTGCTGTATTGCCTTGTCGCAGTGCCGCGCAGACGGTTGCTTGCCGGATTGGAGGTGGAAGCATGAGCAAGGAGATAACTTCCAAGTCTAGGCGTGTGACCAGCGTGGTGATCGGTGTGATCACCATGATTGTGCTGATTGCGTTGCTGGCCGTTTTGGTGGTGCTTCCTGGATCCAAGCAGTGGGTGGATGCGGTGGCGGCCACCGACGACGCCATCGACCAGACCGTCAGTCCCACGCAGACTGAGGCCTATTGTCCTGCCCCTATGGGGTTGGCCGATACTGGCAGCTACGGGGATAGCGCCTTCCAAGCGACAACCGGTAACCTCAGCACACAAGCGCGTTATGCCGCTTTTGACTCCGTATACAGCGCCACGGTATCCGCGTTCGGTGATGATTCCGCTGACAACATCACCTTGAAGGATGCCGATCCGACCGATAACGACGCCATCAAAACAGGGGCCCAGTCAATCGACAACGGGTCTCGCCTTCTCGATACACGCATGCTGCAGGCTGCTGAAGGCACAGGCACTGTCGGCTCCATTGCCTCCTGGGCGGATGACGGTGACCTCAAAGGTGTATCCGCATCATCATGTGAGACCACGGCCTTAAGCCAATCATTCCTGCTGTCCGGTACGGCGACCGGCACCACGCAGCAGCTGATTATCGCCAATCCCTCCACCAAGCCCACTACCGTGGAGATAAAGATCTGGGGATCGAAGCAGTCAGGCGAGATGGCATTGTCCACGCAATCCTCATTGGCCATTCCCGCCAGCGGCGAGAATGCACTGGACTTGGCAGCTGCCGCACCGAATCAGCAGGGGCTGTACGTCACCGTATCCAGCAAGGAGACTCCGATTGCGGCTGTTGTCCGCACGGTGTCCATGAATGGACTGACGTCAAAAGGCTCGGATTTCGCGCTGCCGCTTCATGATGCGTCCAATGCCTCAGTGGCCACGTCGATCGCGAAGGGCGATGCGGTGGATGCCTACCTGTATGCCGCTTCCGCGACGGGTGTCACGTTGTCGTGGATCACCGAGCATGGTCTGGTACAGGCAAAGGATGCAACATTGCAGGCCAATCGGGTGACCGTCGTCGATTTGGGTGAGGCTCCCGAAGATGCATTGGGCGTGATGTCCACTGCCGAAGACGATGTGGCTTTCAGTGTGAAGGCGTCCCAGTCCGGTGATGACGATCAGGCTGATTTCGCCCTGATCAATGCCGCGGCTCCGGCTTCGTTTACTGGTCTTGCCATTCCTGATGATGTGGATGCCACGGTATCGTTGGCGAACTCGTCCAATCAGTCGCGTAAGGCCACGTTGCACGCCTATGACGCCGACGGCAAGGCTACCGCCTCCAAGGAAGTGGAGATTGACGCCAATGCCGCCACGACGATAGATATCAAGGATCTGTCGAAAGACAATGAATCGGCGGTACTGCTGATGCTCGAGGACCAGTCTCAGCAGATTGGCTGGGGTGTGCGATTGACCCACGCCGACCTTGGCGATGGCAAAGTCGCCGGTCTGGCATCGTTGGGTGCCACGCCGCTGATGCCTGCCACCACCCATGTCTGGGCGCGCAGCAATCCCTCGATCGTCCACTAGACGAGTGGACCCCGGGTTTATTTACAGTCCAAAGTCAGGGTCGATTTCCTCGGGTCTGCGGCCGTAGAGTTCCGCCATTCGGGAAACCAGCTCGTCACGAATCGCCAATTGCAGTTCGATTTTGGTTGGTGCTTGCGTCTGTAACGGCATGCGGTACAGCACGATGCGTGCCGGAATGCCATGCCCTGCGGGGAAGCATTGCGAGGTCATATTCGGCTCGACCTGCCACGGCACCGGATCCGACGGCGGCACATCCTCCACAGCGAATTGCAGCGGGCGTACCAGTTCGGGCCAGGCATCGCCGAGGCGACGCACCTGAGCGGCCACCATATCGTCGAACATGCCGGTACGTGTGCGGTAGCGGGGCAGTCGGGTGCCGAACATCGGGGTGCGCGTACCCCTGCCGTGACGATTGCGGTACACGCGAGCATTCCAAGGTGGCTGAAGCATGGTTCCACCATAGGCCAAGGCGACGGCAACATGCGCTAGGATTGGTTCATCGAATCGAATCTCATCAGCAAGGAGGACACGGCGAATGGTGGTACGTTCGTGGGCCGAACTTGATTTGGATGACATATGCGCGCATGCACGAGTGTTCGGCTTTGATCTGGACAACACGCTGGCCAGTTCCAAACAACCTATGGAACCCGCGATGATCGCGCGATTCAGCGCGTTGACCGCGCACGCGACCGTGGCTTTGATTTCCGGAGGCGGCATGGACGTCGTCACCTCACAGGTGCTGGATGTATTGGGCCCGGATGCCGATCGCGGCCACCTGCATGTCATGCCTACGTCAGGCTCCCGCTACTATCGCTGGGATGGGGAGCACTGGGCGCTGGTCTACGCACATGATTTGGATGACCGCACCGTTGCCGCCATCACCTCCAGTCTGGAACGGCGCGCCAAGGAACTAGGCATGTGGGAAGAACATGTCTGGGGAAGCCGGATTGAAAATCGCGGCAGCCAGATTACCTTCTCGGCGCTTGGTCAGTATGCGCCCATTGCCGCCAAGCAGTCATGGGATCCGGACAATATCAAGAAACAAGCGCTTGTTGAAGCGGTGAAAGCGGATTTGCCAGATTTGAGGGTGCGCTCCGGCGGATATTCCAGCGTGGATGTGAGTCACCATGGCATCGATAAGGCCTATGCGGTGCGTCGTCTTGCTGAGATACTTGATGTGCCGGTCGGCGGCATCGTGTTTATAGGGGACCGTATGACTCCTGACGGCAACGATTATCCGGCCGTCGCAGCCGGTGCCGTGGGAATGAAGGTCGAGAACCCCCAGGATGCGTTGGGCCTGATGGATGCATTGCTGCAACGTGTGGGAGCATCGGCCTAAACGGTCGGGAGGCCTGCCTGGGCGAAAGGGGATGCGTGTTGAGCTGGGATCGCCGTGATTCGTTGCTGGGCATGATGCGTGACGCGTTGTTTCCTCGTGGCTGTGCCGGGTGTGACAGACCGGATGAGGTACTGTGCGACGACTGTCGTTCCCTGTTCGCCAACTGGCGCAACCGGGAACTGGTATCAGGTCAAGAAACTCAGGGTGCTGTGCACACATGGTCCGCGTCAACATATCAGGGAGTCGTCAGGCATGCGATTCTTGCATGGAAAGACCATGATGATACCGAGCTTGATACGATATTCGGCGAGGTAATGGCCTCATTACTGGAACACAGCGCCATTCACCGCTCCTGCCGTCGGCAGACCGCCGTGCTCGTGGTTCCGGTACCTTCATCGCCGGCTTCGATGAGGCGCAGAGGGAGACGGCATATCGATCCATTATCCAAGGCCGTGGCAAACGCATTATGCGATTACGGCTTCGATGCGAAACTATATCGGGTATTGGCCAGTATTGCATCGGGCGGCCGATCGGTGCAGCAGGCGTCATCGGCTCAACGCGCCCAACGCATCGGTGGACGAATCACACTTGGCTCTGATGCCGTGATGCAAGGCCAACAGGTGGTACTGGTCGATGACATCATCACCACCGGCTCAACGTTGCGCCAATGCGCGCAAACCTGCAGACAGGCCGGCGCCGAGGTCATAGGGGCAATGACGCTTACCGAAGCCAAAAGGGTGGTATAACAACAAAGAATCCTCGCCGGATCGACGCGGATTCATTTGCGGCCGTGCGGCCCTAGATCACTCATTGGCAATGTGATATTTGGGCAGGGTGATCTCGAAATCGGCGCCACGGGTGTCGTCCACGACCCTTATGCTGCCACCGTGCAATTGGGCGGCCCATCGTGCGATGGACAGGCCCAGGCCGGTGCCCCCGGATTCAGTACCCGGTCCCGTCTTGCCTTTGACGAAGCGGCGGAAAATATCGGAACGATCGGAAGGCGCAATCTGTGAGCCGAAATTGACCACATTGGTCACAATGGTGCCGTTGTCTTTGTCTTCATGCGTTTCGACCAGCACCGTGGTGTTATCGGGGGAGTGCTTGAGCGCGTTGGCGATGATGTTGGTGAACAGCTGACGGAGACGATCCTGATCGCCTTCCATCGTGATGTCATCGCTCACGCGCATCTGAATATCATGAGCATGCCCGCCATCGGCGATTTCCAACGGTTCAACGGTTTCGTCCAGGAATTCGGCGACGTTGAACTGCTCGATGTTCAGACTGGCGGCTCCAGCTTCCATACGGCTCAGATCCAGCAGAAAGGCAATAAGATCACTCAGACGCTGCGTCTGGGTAAGAATGCCCTCAAGATTGGCTGGCGTGGGTTCAGTGACCCCATCAGCCATGTTCTCGACCATCGCCTGCAATGCAGACACCGGTGTGCGCAGTTCGTGGCTAACGTTGGCAATCATGTCCAGACGCATTTTGTCGGCATGCTCTAGCTCTTCGGCCATTTCGTTGAAGGAGCGTGCAAGCTGGCCCACTTCATCATGACGTTCCTGATCGATGTTCACACGCACGGTGTAATCGCCCTCGGCCATGGCTTCAGCCACGTCACGCATCTGGCGCAGAGGTGCGGTGATACCTCGAGAAAAGAAATAGGTAATGCCCAGCGCCACTACCAGAGTCAGTGGCATGGCAATCCAACCGGACCATCCGAACTTCAGGAGAAACCAGCACATCGCGAAGGCGATGGCGGTGGCGCAAACGATAAGCGCACTGAGCTCCAGCTTGAGCGAAGAGAACAAATCAACCGGCTTGACACGCTTGGTAGCGTTGTCAAGCCGGGATTTCGTTGATTGCGGAGATGCCATTACTCGGTCGGCGGTTCGAAGGCGTAGCCCACACCATGCACGGTGCGAATCATATCGGCACCAAGCTTATGGCGCAGGGCCTTGACGTGGCTATCGACGGTGCGGGTGCCAGAGGCATCCACCCAGTCCCACACCTCTTCAAGCAGCTTCTCACGAGTGAGCACCGACTTCGGACGACGTGCCAGCGTGGCCAGCAAATCGAATTCGGTCGGGGTCAGGTGCACCTGCTCACCGTTAACGGTGACGATGCGCTGGGCCGGATCGATGACCATGGAACCGAAATCAAGAATCTTCTCGTTCTCGGAATTCTTGGCGATGACCTTGGCGCGTTCCACACGGCGCAGCAGCGCCTTGCAGCGGGCGATGAGCTCACGCATGGAGAACGGCTTGGTCATGTAATCGTCAGCACCGGCACCCAGGCCAATGACCTTGTCGGTTTCATCGTCACGGGCGGTGAGGATCAGCACAGGAACCGGGCGCTCGGCAACGATACGCTTAGTGGCTTCAAGACCATCCATAACCGGCAGCATGATATCCATGATGACCAGATCGGGCTTGAGCTGCAAGGCGGCCTGAACGGCGGAAGCGCCATCTCCAGCCACACGGGCGGTCCATCCTTCAGCAGTGATGCGCTGGGCGATGGCAGTGGCGAGCGTCGGCTCGTCCTCCACTACCAACACCGTGCGCGGAGCCGTGTTCTGACGCGCTGTGGAATTCAGCATGAATAGTTACCTTTCAGCCTGTTGGCTAATTCAGTTCTCTGGCTTCAAGAATACAACTGCGAGAGCCGGAACGGTGATTTTAGCCGAGAAAGGCCTTGAATGGTATTCTCCGGCGTCCGCCTCGAACGTGCCGTTATGGATGTCGGAACCGCCATACTTGGCATCATCGGTGGTGAACACTTCGGTCCATTTGCCGCCGGTGGGCAGTGCCACCTGGTAGTCGGACCATGCCTCGCCGGAGAAGTTGACCACCACGGCCAGCGTCTCGCCCTTGGTTCCGATGCGCAGGAAGCTCAGCGTGTTGTGATCGGCATCGTCGCTGGTGAGCCACTGGAAACCGGCCGGATCGAAGTCCTGGCTCCACAGTGCCGGATTCGCCTTGTAGAAGGCGTTGAGGTCGGCCACCATGGTCTGCACCTGGCGATGATCCTGCCAGTTCAGGCAATCCCAGTCGATGGAGGCATCGTGATCCCACTCGCCCCACTGTGCCAGCTCGTTGCCCATAAAGGAGAGCTTCTTGCCCGGGTGAGCCCACTGGTAGGCGAACAGTTCACGCACGCCGGCCATCTTCTGCCAACCGTTGCCCGGCATCTTGCCATATACGGATCCCTTGCCGTACACGACCTCGTCGTGGCTGATGGGCAGCACATAGTTCTCGGAGTAGGCATACACCATCGAGAAGGTGATTTCATTGTGATGCCACTTGCGGTTGATGGGCTCCTCATGCAGATATTCAAGGGTGTCATGCATCCAGCCCATGTTCCACTTGAGGCCGAAGCCGATGCCGCCGGCGGAAGTGGGGGCGGTGATGCCCGGCCATGCGGTGGATTCCTCGGCGATCATCATCACGCCGGGGTTGTTCTTGTAAGCGGTGGCGGTGGCCTCCTTGAGGAAGTCGATGGCCTCCAGGTTCTCGCGGCCTCCGTAGATGTTCGGGCGCCACTGACCGGGTTCGCGGCTATAGTCGAGGTAGAGCATGGAGCTGACGGCATCCACGCGCAGTGCGTCGACGTGCAGGTCCTCAAGCCAGAACAGGGCGTTGGCCACCAGGAAGTTGCGCACCTCGCGGCGTCCGAAGTTGAACACATAGGTGCCCCAATCGGGGTGTTCGCCGCGCAGCGGGTCTGGATCCTCGTACAGCGGGGTGCCATCGAAACGGCCGAGCGCAAAGGCATCCTTCGGGAAGTGAGCGGACACCCAGTCCATGATCACGCCGATGCCGGCCTGATGGAACTTGTCGACCAGGTAACGGAAATCGTCGGGGGAGCCGAGGCGTGAATCCACCGCGTAGTAACCGGTGACCTGATAGCCCCAGGATCCGGAGAACGGGTGCTGGGCCAACGGCATGAACTCGACGTGGGTGTAGCCCTCCTGCTTGACGTAGTCCACCAATTCCGTGGCTAGGTCGCGGTAGCTCAGGCCCTTCTTCCAACTGCCGGCATGCACCTCGTAGATGGAGACCGGGCCGTTGTGCGGGTTGGTGGTGCGGCGGTGCTGCATCCAGGCGTCATCGGCCCACTCGTAGGAGGATTCGGTGATGATGGATGCGGTGTTCGGCGGGATTTCGTGCTGACGTTCCATCGGGTCGGCCTTCATCTCCCACACGTAGTTTGCATTGAGGATTTGGAACTTGTAGTTCTCGCCTGCGCCAAGACCGGGAATGAAGATTTCCCACACGCCGGAGGAACCGAGCTCGCGCATGGCGTGGCGGCGGCCGTCCCAGGCGTTGAAGTTGCCGACCACGCGCACGGCGTGGGCGTTTGGCGCCCATACGGAGAAGGCGGTGCCCACCACTTGTTCGCCGGGCGTGCCATCGGCACCGCCCATTGGGTCGTCATAGCGCAGCACGTGTGCGCCGAGGGCTTCCCAGAGCTTTTCGTGGCGACCTTCGCCGAACAGGTAGGTGTCCATTTCGCCGAGTGTGGGCATGTAGCGGTAGGGGTCATCCTCGATGAGCACGTCGTCGCTTTCCCATTCGGTTTTCACGCGGTAATCGGGAATGGTGGGCTGCTTCTTGGTCCCCGCGGCGGGAACGGTGGTCACGAATACGCCGTTGTATTCGTGTGTCATCGGATATTCGCCGTCTTGGGTGAGAATGGTCACGGATTTGGCAAGCGGACGCAGCACACGGATTGTGGCGGTATCGGCATGCTTGCCAATGCCGAGATGCCCGCCAAGAACTCCGTGGGGGTTGTAGAATTCAGCATTGCTCACCGCGTCGAGGTCACTTTGGGCAACAGGCACGGTGACGGTATCTTCCTTGATCTTCGTTTCATTAGCCATGCCCCAAAGTCTACGTGCGTTGGTGTCGGAAACGCTACATTGGCGCGTCGAAAATGGCGAATTTATGCCGCTTAGAGTGTTGTCGCCTGGTTGTGAGCGCTCTCATTGTCCCAGTCCAGACCATATGGCACAATTATTCGAGTTTTTGTGAGTAATCCGTCAGTTCTCGGAGGATACATGTCTTATCAAGTCGGCGATATGGTCGTCTACCCACGTCATGGTGCAGCAAAAGTGGAGGCCATCACCGAGCGGACGGTTAAGGGCGTGACGCGCGAATATCTGCAGTTGTCCGTACTTTCCTCCGACGGTCTGGTCATCAATGTGCCGGTGGAAAACGCCAAGAAAGTCGGTGTGCGTGACATCGTCTCCGGTTCCGAGGTAGCCAAGGTGTTCGAGATTCTGCGAACCCCGATCATCGAAAAGGAAATGAACTGGTCCCGCCGTTACAAGCTGAATGTCGAAAAGATCGCCACCGGTGATGTCAATAAAATCGCCGAAGTGGTGCGCGATCTCGCGCAGCGCGACGTGGACGAACACGGCTTGTCCGCAGGCGAGAAGCGCATGTTGACCAAGGCCCGCGCCATCCTGACCTCCGAAATCGCGCTGTCCGAGAAGATCGATGAGACGGAAGCACAGCGTCTGCTTGACGTGAACCTCGGCTACGCACCTGCCCAGGTGGGTGATGACCAGCATCACGCTGCTGAGCCTGAAGAAGCGGCCGCAGACACGCTGGCGCGCGTCGAAGCCGAAAAGAAGTCCAAGAAGAAGTGATCCTGCGCGTCGGTCAGGGCTTTGATGCCCATCGGTTTGCCGCTTCCGGTTCCGGACGTGAATTATGGTTGGCCGGACTGTATTGGCCGGTCCCAGAGAACGCTGCGCCGGCTGAGGCTGCCCGATATGAGGGCATCGAAGGTGATTCCGATGGTGATGTGGCCGCTCACGCCTTGATTGATGCGTTGCTCGCCGCTGCCGGTCTGGGCGATATTGGTTCACTGTTCGGCGTGGGCTCCCATGCGCATGGTGCCGGTATGCACGGCTCGGATATGCTTCGTGAAACTGTTGCCCATCTTGCGGATAGCGGCTATCGGCCCGTCTCTGCGTCCGTGGCCATCGTCGGCAATCGCCCGAAAATCGGTACCCGCCGCGCCGAGGCGGAAGCCGCGTTATCCGCGGCCGTCGGTTGCCCGGTATCAGTCACCGCCACCACCACCGACCATATGGGTTTTACCGGTCGAGGCGAAGGCATAGCCGCCATCGCCAGTGCTTTGGTGGAGCGTCGCTGATGACGAAGCCATAAGAGAGGAGCCCCTTTCCCATGCGGAAAGGGGCTCCTCTCGTTGAGAGTAGTGCGGAGTGCTACTTCCGCAACGTTTCCACAGCTTTGGCAAGTGCCCAGAACAGGGTGGACAGCGTCACGATAATGAAGCTTGGGGGAGCGGGGAACATCGCGGAAAGCACCAGTCCGGCCCAGATGGACACCAGGCACAGCACGCTGGCAATCACCATGGCCTTGAACGGCGAGCCGGCCAGAATATTGGCGGTGGCCGCAGGCGTGATTACCAGAGCGAAAATCAGCAGTGTGCCCACAGCCGGCACGGCAATGGTAATCACACCGGCCATAATCGCCATGAATGCCACATTCATCAGGCCAATCGGCACGCCTTTGGCTTGCGCCACCTGCTCATCGAGCGAACTGAACAGCAGCGGACGGTAGATAATCGCCAAGAGGACTAGCAGCAGCACGTCGAACACGGCGAAGCCAATGATCTGGCCGGTGGTGATGGTCAGGATTGAGCCGAACAGAATGGACTGCATCTGCTGTGAAGCCGAGCTGGACAGTCGTGCGAAGAACAGACCCAGACCGGTGGCAAAGGCCAGTACGGTTCCGGTGGCGATTTCACGTTCGGAGACGCGCTTGCCCAATGCGCCGATGACCAGCGCGCCACCGAGCGCGAACACGCCCATGCCCAGCGAGACGGGCAGGCCGAACAGCACCGCGCCGGTGGCGCCGGGCAGTCCGATATGAGCCAATGCGTGAGCGGCGAAGGTGGATCGTCGTGCGATGGTGAAGTAGCCCATAACGCCTGCGGCCAATGCGATGCACAGGCCGGCGATGAAGGCATTGGTCATGAACGGGGCAGATAGCGTGCTGAGCCATTCGGGATCATATGAGAAGTTGATGGTGCTCATGGTCTTTGATATCTCTGTGTCTCTTGTTTCTTCATGCCGCGGCTTGGTATGCGCGGCGATTCTGTACGGTGCTGACTGCTGTGCTAGACGTTATTGGTGCGCGGTCGCGGTATCGGTGCCGTGTTCGTGATGGTGCAGCTGCGCCACTTCGGCGGCGGTATGCATATCCTGCGGCTGGTCGCGTGGCTCGTCCGGAGTGGGGGTCACGAACATGTCTCCCTGCGGGGTGGTGACCACCTGCACCTGTGTGCCATACAAATGTGTCAGCAGATCGGAATCAAGCACCTTGTGCATATCGGCGTAATGCGGATGGCCGTCCAGCAGATATACGGCGCCGGTCAGAATCGGCAACAGCATGTTGAGATCATGCGCCACCACTTGGATAGTCATGCCAAGTTCGCGATTGAGTTTGGCAAGCACATGTACGGTGGATCGTTGGCTGGCCAGATCCAGATTGGCCAACGGCTCATCAAGCATGAGCAGCTGTGGGTCGCATACCAGCGCCTGGGCGATGGCGACACGCTGACGCAGGCCGCCGGACAGCTCGGACAGACGGTAATGGGCCTTGTCTGCGATGCCGGTGAATTCCATGGCTTCGTGTGCCTTGGCCTTCTGTGCTTTGGTGACGGGATGAATGCCGAATCGTGTACCGGTCAGTCCCAGTAGCACCGACTGCTCGGCGGTGAGATTGGAATCGACGTCGGAAACATAGCTTTGCGGCACATAGCCGATGCGTTTGTTCATCTCTCCGGCCGGCTTGCCCAATACGGTCAGGGAGCCGTGCGAGAGAGGCAGCAGGCCCAACTCGGCCTTCATCATCGTGGTTTTTCCGGTGCCGTTAGTGCCAACGATGGCGGTGACCGAACCGGTGGGGATGGTGAAGTTGCCATGTTGCCATATCGTGCGATCGCCACGCTTGATGGCGGCATCCGTGAACACGATGCATGCGGAAGATTCGTTCATAGGGCTCGATTGTGGCAAATGATGCTGACAATCGTTCTCAATATCGAATGATGCGGTTATACGGTTATGGCAAAGGCCATGCAACCGATGTCATATCGGAAGCATGGCCTTCGCGCATATGCATACTATGGTCACAGCTCGCCGCCGTGGACCCCGATCATTTGCCCGGATCAGTTTGGCCCTCGTTCGAAGGAGTGGTGCCTTCTGTATCGGTGGTGGAGTTGTCGGTCCCGAAGTTTGTTGAATCACTGGCGGAGTCGGCGTTCGTGGCCTTGCATTCGCGGATATAAGTGGTACCTGCATCGTTGGCGGAGTCGGACTGGTTTGCGGCAGTGTCGGAGGAATTTTCTCCGGACGCATCGCCTTCGGTGTTGTCGCCGGTGCCGGCATCACAGCCGTAAGTCGGATCCACCGCGTCAATGATGGTGTTGATGAGCTGGTTAATCCAAGCATTCAGCGTGGTGGCGTCCGCGGGCATTTGCTCGGAGACATCGACGACCGGCACATCGGATTTGCCTGCGGTGCCGGTGATCATATTGGTGGCATCGCTGGCTTCCTGCGTGTTGTTGATCAATACATCCGCGCCCTTGTCTTCAATAAGCGTCTGGAAAGCCTGCAGATCCGCCGGTGCTGGTTCGCCGCCGGAAGCCGTCGACTGCGTATAGCCCTTGGGGGTTGCGTCCTTGAACCCCACGTCGGCCATGAGATAGTAGGCCACGGGTTCGGTTGCCGCGTACGTGAGATTGGTATGGGTTTTGGTGAAGTCGTTGACCCAGGTTTCCAGTGTTTTTTCGCTGTTCAGCCAATTCTTCAGTCGCTTCTGGAATATTTTCTTCTTGCTGGGCAGAGCCTTGACATATGCCTCAGTGATGGCGGAGGCCATGCTCGAGCGTGCGTCCTTGGAGAACCATAGGTGAGGGTTGTCGCCTTCCATGGCGCCCATAACGGAAGCGGCGGAAACCAAGGTGGAACTTTTCGACAACGGCTTGGTTGCCCAGGAATCATAGCCGGCGCCGTTGGCCACCACGATCTGTGCTTGGGATAGTTTGGCGACGTCCGAGGTTTTCGGCTCGAAATCATGGGCATCCACATTGGTGGAGTTCATGATGGAGGTGACCGTCACGTCATCTCCACCAAGTTCCGCGGCCAGCGACCCCCATTGGTTGATGGAGGCGACCACGTTGATCGGACCGGTGGGCTCGGGTACGTTCTGCTTGGTGTTCGGCTCGGTTTGGGTTGTGGCCGAGCCGCAAGCCGCGGAAGCGAACAGCATGACGGCGCCTAGGCCGGCTGCGGCGAGTTTCGTGAGTCGTGTAATCCGAATCCCCATGGCGTGCCTTCTTCGTTGAGATGGACGAACGATATAATCCTGATTTGTTCCAACGATAGCCTATCGTTTCGATAGAATGCGCCGAACAATATGGAAGGGTATGGATGTCCACGAAAATCGACGGCAAGCAGGTTGCTGCCACGATCAAAGCCGATCTCGCCGAACGTGTGAACAAGCTCAAGGCGCAAGGCGTGGTGCCTGGACTGGGCACGCTGCTGGTGGGGGAGGATCCCGGCTCGATGAAGTACGTGGCCGGCAAGCATGCCGATTGCCAGGAGGTGGGTATCACCTCGGTCAAGAAGGAACTGCCTGCCGATGCCAGTTTCGGCCAGATTGCCGAGGCCGTGCGTGAACTTAACGATGACCCGGCTTGCACCGGATTTATCGTGCAGCTGCCGCTGCCCAAGGGCGTTGATGAAAACGCGATCATCAACATGATCGATCCGGCCAAGGATGCGGACGGCATGCACCCGTACAACCTTGGCGAACTGGTGCTGCATGTACGCGCAGACATCGCAACACCGTTGCCCTGCACCCCACGCGGCGTGCTTGAATTGCTTGATGCCTACAACATTGACCTGGAAGGCAAGGAAGTGTGCGTGTTGGGCCGTGGCATTACCATCGGCCGCACCATCGGCCTGCTGCTCACGCGCAATGCCGTCAATGCCACCGTCACCTTGTGCCACACCGGTACGCGCGACGTGGCCGACCATATGCGCCGTGCCGATGTCATCATCGCCGCAATGGGCTCCGCCGGCTTCGTGACCCCTGACAAGATCAAGGAGGGGACGGTACTGGTGGATGTGGGCGTCAGCCGCGTATTCGATGAGGAGGCCGGTCGCTACCGTATCAAGGGCGACGTGGACAAGGCCTGCTATGACAAGGCGTCCGCATACACCCCCAACCCCGGTGGCGTAGGCCCCATGACCCGAGCCATGCTTCTGGCCAACGTTGTAGAAATGGCCGAGCGTTCCTCCCGATGAGGAACAGGTGGGCCGGGATGTTCTGTTGCCGGGCGTAAAGCTTGGCCTGAGCGGCCTGGAGCGGTCCCGGCAACAGAACATCCTAGCCCATCTGTGGTCAACGCAAATTAAAGCGTGCGACACACCCGAATTTTTCTAGGGAATTTGGGCAGAGTTGCTTGTATCGTAAATATCTGTATGTCTGCAAGGGCATACGTATAACTGAATATCGAGAAATTATCCATCCACTATTAGAAACCATATATTTACATGGCAGAGAACAACATTGAAGTCACCAAGGTTGCCATCAACGACATCGGCACCGAAGAGGACTTCATCAAGGCAGTCGATTCCACCATCAAGAACTTCGATGATGGTGATCTGGTTGAGGGTACCGTCGTCAAGATCGATCACGACGAGGTCCTCCTGGACATCGGCTACAAGACCGAGGGCGTCATCCCCTCCCGCGAGCTTTCCATCAAGAAGGACGTTGATCCTGACGAAGTCGTCGAGGTCGGCGACACCATCGAGGCCCTTGTCGTCACCAAGGAAGACAAGGAAGGCCGTCTGATTCTGTCCAAGAAGCGTGCTCAGTACGAGCGTGCTTGGGGCGACATTGAGAAGATCAAGGAAGCTGACGGCGTCGTTGAGGGCACCGTCATTGAAGCCGTCAAGGGCGGCCTCATCGTCGACATCGGTCTGCGTGGCTTCCTGCCTGCCTCCCTCGTTGAGATGCGTCGTGTCCGCGACCTCTCCCCGTACATCGGTCAGAAGATCAAGGCCAAGATCCTTGAGCTCGACAAGAACCGTAACAACGTGGTTCTGTCCCGCCGCCAGTACCTTGAGGAGACCCAGTCCGAGGTCCGCGAGACCTTCCTGTCTCAGCTCAAGAAGGGCCAGATCCGTGAAGGCGTGGTGTCCTCCATCGTCAACTTCGGCGCTTTCGTCGATCTCGGCGGTGTTGACGGCCTGATCCACGTTTCCGAGCTGTCCTGGAAGCACATCGACCACCCGTCTGAGGTCGTCAAGGTCGGCGACAAGGTCACCGTCGAGGTGCTCGACGTCGATCTCGACCGTGAGCGTATCTCCCTGTCCCTCAAGGCGACCCAGGAGGATCCGTGGCAGCGTTTCGCTCGCACCCACGTTCCCGGCCAGATTGTCAAGGGCAAGGTCACCAAGATCGTCCAGTTCGGTGTCTTCATCTCCGTCGAAGACGGCATCGAGGGCCTGGTGCACATCTCCGAGCTCGCCAACCGTCACGTCGAGAACCCGGAGACCGTGGTCAAGCCGGGCGAGACCGTGTTCGTCAAGGTGATCGACGTCGATCTCGATCGTCGCCGCATCTCCCTGTCCCTCAAGCAGGCCAACGACTCCGTTGACCCGGCTTCCGAGGACTTCGATCCGGCCATCTACGGTATGCCGGCCGAGTACGACGAGCAGGGCAACTACAAGTACCCCGAAGGCTTCGACCCGAACACCAACGAGTGGATCGCTGGTTACGAGAAGCAGCGCGAGGAGTGGGAAGCCCAGTACGCCGCCGCTCACGACCTGTGGGAAGAGCACAAGGAGTTCGTGGCCAAGGAACTGGCAAATGCGGCCGAGTCCGCTGCCGCCGACGGCCAGAACCAGAAGGAAGAGAAGCCGGTCGAGGAGACCTCCAACTACTCTTCCGCTGCTCCGGCTACCGGTACCCTCGCCGACTCCGATCAGCTCGCCGCCCTGCGCGACCAGCTGCTCGGCAAGTGAGTTTGCCGCGAAGCTAACGCTTAGCGTCTGAAGAAACCCGGTCCGAGTGGGCCGGGTTTCTTGCGTTTCGGGGGTTATCCGCCAATGACTCCCCTTCCTGAGGGGAGCTGTCGGCGATAGTCGACTTGAGGGGAGTTGCAGCTACGATAGGCACCATGATGCGAATAGGACTGACTGGCGGTATCGCAGCCGGCAAAAGCACAGTGGCCGCACGGTTGCGTGAGCTGGGCGCGTTGCATATCGACTACGATGCCCTGGCCCGCCAGATCGTCGAACCTGGGGGAGTGGCGCTGCCGCAGATTGTCGCCGAATTCGGTTCTGATGCCCTTAACGCTGACGGCACCATGAATCGCCAATGGATTGCCGACCATATCTTTGGCAAGGATGCCAGAACGGGCGCGCGTGAACGCCTTGATGCCATCGAGCATCCGCTGATTTACGCCGAGGCGGCGCGTCTGGAACGTAAGCATCCCGAGACAATCGTCATCGTCCATGACATTCCGCTGCTCGCCGAAGTAATCGATACCATTCCTTTCACTTTCGACCATATCGTCACCGTCGAGGCACCGGTGTGCATACGGCTTGACCGTATGATCGAGGAACGCGGTATGAGTCTCGAACAGGCTGAAGCGCGCATCCGCCACCAGTCCAGCGAGGAGGAACGTCGGGCTATCGCTGACATCGTCATCGACTCCACCCGTCCAATACCTGAGATGCTGGCCCAAGTGGATGAAATATACGTGGGATGGCTCACACAAAATGAATGGCACTAGAGAAAGTGTGAGGCAAACGCACAATATCGCTCAATCGCACATTGAAAGGAATGGCGGGAATGAGCTGTTTCTCGGGGAATTGTGTTCGATTGTCAAAGCGAAATCCTCACACTTCTCTTATTGAGAATAATTTGCTGTGAACCGGGACCGCTAAGATAAAGCCTCATGGGATTCAATATCGAGCGTGCGGACAAGCCTTTCGTCGTCAAATCGCCCTATCAACCATCTGGCGACCAGCCACAGGCTATCACCGAGCTGTCTGAACGCATCGAAAACGGTGAAAATGACGTGGTTCTGATGGGTGCCACCGGTACTGGTAAAACCGCCACCACCGCCTGGCTGATAGAGAAACTGCAGCGCCCGACCCTCATCATTGAGCCCAACAAGACGCTGGCCGCGCAGCTGTGTGCCGAATTCCGCGAACTTATGCCGGATAACGCCGTCAGCTACTTCGTGAGCTACTACGACTACTACCAGCCGGAAGCCTATATCCCGCAGACGGATACCTATATAGAGAAAGACTCCAATATCAATGACGATGTGGAACGGCTTCGTCATCAGGCCACCGCAAACCTGCTGACCCGGCGTGATTGCGTGGTGGTGGCCACGGTATCCTGCATCTACGGCTTGGGCACGCCGGAAGAATATGCCGGCCGTATGCTCTTCCTCAAGGTGGGTCAAGAGATCAACCGTGATGACCTGCTGCGTCAATTTGTCGCCATGCAATACAAGCGCAACGACATCGCCTTCACCCGCGGTACGTTCCGCGTGCGGGGCGACACCGTCGAAATCATCCCCGTCTACGAGGAACTGGCGGTGCGTATCGAATTCTTTGGTGACGAGATCGACCGCATTTCCACGCTCCATCCGTTGACCGGAGACGAAATCGATGAGGAAAACGAGGTTCACATTTTCCCGGCCTCGCATTATGTGGCCGGTCCCGAACGCATGGAACGGGCCCTGAAAACCATTCGCGAGGAACTTGACGAGCGTCTGGCCGAGCTGCGCAAGCAGGGCAAGGAGCTGGAAGCCCAGCGCCTCAACATGCGTACCACCTATGATTTGGAAATGCTCACCCAGGTGGGTGTCTGTTCCGGCGTCGAGAACTATTCGCGTCATTTCGACGGTCGTGCCGCCGGTACTCCGCCGCACACATTGCTTGACTTTTTCCCTGATGACTTCCTGCTGGTCATTGACGAATCGCATGTCACCGTGCCGCAGATCGGCGCCATGTATGAGGGTGACGCCTCCCGTAAGCGCACGCTGGTCGAGCACGGCTTCAGACTGCCCTCCGCAATGGATAATCGTCCGTTGAAATGGCCGGAATTCCTGCAGCGCGTGGGCCAGACCGTATACCTCTCCGCCACGCCAGGTGACTATGAGCTGGGACTTTCGGATGGCGTGGTCGAGCAGATCATCCGTCCGACCGGCCTGCTGGATCCGAAAATCGATGTGCGACCGGTCAAGGGTCAGATTGACGACTTGCTTGGGGAGATCAAGGCGCGCGTAGACAGGAACGAGCGTGCGCTGGTCACCACATTGACCAAGAAGATGGCCGAGGATCTGACTGACTATCTGCTGGAACGCGGCATCAAGGTCGAATACCTGCATTCCGACGTGGACACGCTGCGTCGTGTCGAACTGCTGCGCATGCTGCGTGAGGGCAAAATCGACGTGATAGTCGGCATCAACCTGCTGCGTGAGGGCCTTGACTTGCCGGAAGTCTCCTTGGTGGCGATTCTCGATGCCGATAAGGAAGGTTTCCTACGCTCCTATCGTTCACTGATTCAGACCATCGGTCGTGCCGCACGAAACGTGTCAGGCACGGTAATCATGTATGCCGATGAGACCACTGATGCCATGCGCAAGGCGATTGACGAGACTGATCGCCGTCGCGCCAAGCAAATTGCTTACAACAAGGAACATGGCATTGATCCGAAGCCTCTGATTAAGAAAATCAGCGATGTCAACGACATGCTGGCCAAGGAGGATGTGGATACCCAGACCTTGCTCGAGGGCGGTTATCGCAACGCGGGCAAGGCAGGCAACACGCATCTGGGCGTGCCCGTGCTCGACCCCAACGAAGCCGACAAGCGTCATGAGGAAATCCTCAAGGCCGGACTGCCCGCACAAGACCTGGCCGATTTGATTCGTCAACTCTCTGAACAGATGCACACCGCCGCCGAGCAACTCCAATTCGAGCTCGCCGCCCGTCTACGCGACGAAATCCGCGACCTCAAAAAAGAGCTGCGTCAAATGACTGAGGCGAATAAGTAAACCCGTCACAGACATAAGTTAGTGTAGGGAATCATGGCAGAAACCCCACTTGCATTTGAAATCATCACCTTTGTGGTGCTCGCACTGTTCTTCATCGTCGACCTGTTCGTCATTGGCCGTCGCCCGCACGTGCCTTCCACCAAGGAATGCGTGCAGCATATCGCGTTCTTCGTGGTCATGGCGCTCATATTCGGTGGATGCATCTGGTTTTTCGCTGGTTCCAAGCCGGCCATCGAGTTCTATTCCGGCTGGCTGACCGAGTATTCGCTATCGATCGACAATCTTTTCGTGTTCGTCATCATCATGTCGAACTTCGCGGTGCCTAAGCAGATTCAGAAGTATGTGCTGTCTGTCGGTATCACCATTGCGTTGATTTTCCGTGGCCTGTTCATTCTGATTGGTGCGGCACTGATCACCCGTTTCACCTGGGTGTTCTTTATCTTCGGCGCATTCCTGATCTACACCGCGCTCAAGTTGGTGCTTGGCGGCGATGAGGATGAGGAATACCACGAAAACGGCATCATCCGTGCGTTGCGTAAGGTCATTAAGATTACCGACGATTACGACGGCGAGAAGCTGCGCACCACCAAGAACGGCGTGCGCTATTGGACCCCGATGCTCATCGTGTTCCTGACCATCGGCACCACCGATGTTATGTTCGCGTTTGACTCGATTCCCGCCATCTTCGGTCTGACCAAGGACCCGTTCCTGGTGTTCACCTCCAATGTGTTCGCATTGCTTGGCCTGCAGCAGCTGTACTTCTTGCTTGGCGCCTTGCTCGACAAGCTTGTCTATCTGCCGATTGGCTTGTCCGTGGTGCTGGGCTTCATCGGTGTCAAGCTCATTATGGAGGCGCTGCACGGCAATACTCTGCCGTTCATCAACGGCGGCGAAGGCGTGCATTGGGTGCCTGAAGTGCCAACATGGCTCTCCCTTGCTGTGATTGTCCTGGCAATCGGCGGAGCGGCTTTGGCCTCTGTGGTCAAGATGAAGCAAGTGGAAAGCGCTGAGAAGGCCTGAAATCATAGGGAAATCAACCCTTCAAAACCCAATCGGCGCAACAGTGTGAGCGCTCACAACACACCGGGGAATAAACTTGTCATGAGCCGGTCTGCGCTAGTAGACTGGGTTGCGGCAAGTGAGGCAATCGCGCCTCGAACCAAAAAAGAACAAGAATAGGCAGGCATTCATGCGTAAAGCCAAGATCGTAGATACCATCGGTCCTTCCACCGAGGATTACGACAACCTTCTCAAGCTCGTCGAAGCGGGTATGGACGTTGCTCGTCTGAACCGCTCCCACGGCACCCCCGAAGATCACCTCAATGTGTACAACAACGTGCGCAAGGCCAGCGAGGCCACCGGCCGCAACGTGGCTGCTCTCGTTGATCTGCAGGGCCCGAAGATCCGTTGCGGCTGGTTCAAGAAGAACGCCGACGGTGAGGACAAGGTCCAGTTGCAGCTCGGCCAGGAATTCATCATCACCACCGACGACGTCGAGGGCGACGAGCACATCACCTCCACCACCTTCAAGGGCCTGCCGGGCGATTGCCATCCGGGCGACCCGATCCTGATCGATGACGGCAAGGTCCGTCTCGAGGTCACCAAGGTCGAGGGCAACAACGTGTACACCAAGGTCATCGTGGCCGGCCCCGTGTCCTCCCACAAGGGCATCAACCTGCCGGGCGTCGCCGTCTCCCTGCCGGCCCTGACCGAGAAGGATGAGGCCGATCTGCGCTGGGCCATCCGCACCGGCGCCGACATCATCGCCATGTCCTTCGTGCGTTTCGCCACCGACATCGACCGCGCCCACGAGATCATGGACGAGGAGGGCCGCCGCATCCCGATCGTCGCCAAGATCGAGAAGCCGCAGGCTCTGGAAAACCTCGAAGAGATCGTCAAGACCTTCGACGGCGTCATGGCCGCCCGCGGCGACATGGCCGTTGAGTGCCCGCTGGAAGAGGTCCCGCTGGCCACCAAGCGCATCATCGAGCTGGCCCGCCAGTACGCCAAGCCGGTCATCGTGGCCACCGAAGTCCTTGGCTCCATGGTGAACTCCCCGGTTCCGACCCGTGCAGAGGCCTCCGACTGCGCCAACGCCGTCCTCGACGGCTCCGACGCCACCATGACCTCCAACGAGACCGCCGTTGGTAAGTACCCGGATGTGACCGTGGCTACCATGGCCCGTATTTCCGCTTACGCCACCGACCACGGCTTCGACCGTATCCCGGAGCTCAAGAACCTTGACATGTCTTCCACCGGCGCTGTTTCCTCCGCTGCTGTGGATCTGGCTGACAAGCTCAACGCCAAGGCCATCGTTGCTTACACCCAGACCGGTTCCACCGTGCACCGCGTGTCCCGCGAGCGTCCGGCCGCTCCGATTTACGGCCTGACCAACAACGAGCACACCTACCACTGGCTGGCTCTGTCTTGGGGCACCGAAGCCTTCCTGCTCAAGGAGGACTACCACGACAAGTCCCGCAAGGACCTCATGATCTTCACCGACAAGGTCCTCAAGGACGCTGGCAAGGTTGTTGACGGCGACAAGATCGTCATTCTGAGCTCCGCCCAGGGCGATCACCAGCCGGGCCGCACCGACTCCATCTACGTGCACACTGTTGGCGCCTGCGACTGATTTCCAGTTCGCTCGCTGACTAGCACACGCTAGTAGTAGACGAAAGTCCCATCCGATTGGATGGGACTTTTTGTTGCGTAGGGAGAGGAGTCGTATTCGAGGCGAATTGTGGCTCTTGTCTCCTCACTTAGTCATTGAGATGCTGCAGGCTGCCACTCTTCAGTCGCAGAATCGCGATCACGGTTTTGGCATCGAGAATCGTACCGTTGACCACCATTTCATAGGCCTCGTCCACCGAGACCAGTCGGACGACGGAACGAGGCGTTTCCGGCCCGATCTCCTGACGAGACACCGGCTTGAGACCGGTGGCAAAGAATATCGAGGTGTGCTGGGTGGAATAGCTCGGCGTATTCATGAACCGGGTGAACTGCGTGAATTTGTCGGCGTCGAATCCGGCTTCCTCGGCCAGCTTGCGCTTGGCCACATCGGTCGGGCGTTCGGAAGGGTTGTTGGCGTGCCCAGCCGGAATCTCCAATGTCCACCGATGGTTGGCAATGCGGTACTGCTCAACCAACGGAATCATGCCGTCTTCGGTGACGGCCAACACAGCGACGGTGTCGCCGTTGTTTTCCTGGACAAAATAGCGTTCAAACGAGCCGATCTGATTCGATTCGTACGAGACATGATCGACATTGAAATAATGCGTTTCCACGATTTGCCTGCGGGAAATCTCCTTGACCGGAGAAGGACGCCACGGGTCAAACTGGCGGTAGGTTTCGTTGCTCATATGCCCTCCTAACAGAAGCAGAACATCAACCTATGGCCTATTGTAGGCCGCGGCGACACGCCTGACGATAGGCAACACTCGGGTACGCCGTTAGCGATGATGATGGCTATCGCGTGTCTTTTGGCGGGAGAGTCGAATTGATATGCTAAGCTCTGCAAGAGTGCTTTGGCACGCCCTCGTATCCCAATTGGTAGAGGAAGCAGCCTCAAAATCTGCGCAGTGTGGGTTCGAGTCCCACCGAGGGCACTTTCGCAAAAAGGTCAGACTCAAATAACGACCTTCGCGAATCGCGAGGGGTCATTTGTATTTGGTCACAATCGGAAAAGAGGGTGGCATGGCTGCAAGGAAGAAGTCCGAGGAACCGAGCATCGACGTCGACGAGGTGCTGACCGACGAAGAACTCAAGGCTGTGGCCGAGGAAGACGGCGAGCCTGCTGAACGCAAAACCAAGCCCGAGAACGGCCCGCGTACCGTTGTCGTGGCCGAGGACGAGGCCGTGAATCGTATGGATTTGGTGGCCATGCTCGAAGACAATGGTTACGAGGTCGTCGGCCAGGCCGCCAATGGCGAGGAAGCCGTCGAACTGACCCGCAAGTTCCGCCCGGACGTGGTGTGCATGGACGTCAAGATGCCGCGTATGGATGGCATCGCCGCCGCCGGCATCATCTGCGACGAGAACATCGCTCCCGTGGTCATGCTCACCGCCTTCTCCCAGACCGATTTGGTCAAGAAGGCCACCGGTGCCGGTGCCATGGCATATGTCACCAAGCCGTACGAGGAATCCAAGCTCCTGCCGACTCTCGAAGTCGCCATGGGTCGTTTCGCTGAAATCAACGATCTTCTGGACAACGTCGAGCGCAGCGAACGCAAGCTTCAGGAAACCACCGATCAGCTCAAGGAGACCGAGGAAAAGCTCAAGAAGGCTGAAGACGCTCTCGAGGAACGCAAGCTTGTGGATCGTGCCAAGGGTCTGTTGATGGACAAGGCCGACTTCTCCGAGCAGGGTGCGTTCCGTTGGATTCAGAAGACATCCATGGATCAGCGCATTCCTAAGAAGCGTCTTGCTCAGGCCATCATCGCCAAGTACGGCGATCCGAAGCCATCCGAGACCGAAGAGCGCTGAGCGCTGAGCCAACAAACAAACGAACCAATTAGGGGAGAGGCCAGCGTGACCGAGCCCACCAATGAAACTTTGCTGGTGGTGGATGGCCACTCGCTGGCCTTTCGTGCGTTTTACGCCCTGCCGGTTGAAAATTTCAGTACCGCAGCAGGGCAAGCCACTAATGCGGTATGGGGCTTTGCCACCATGCTGTCTCAGGTGATTGAAGCGGAGAAGCCAGACCATCTAGGCGTAGCCTTCGATATGAAGGGCGGCACGTTCCGCAACGATATGCTTCCGCAGTACAAGGGCACCCGTGAGGCCGCGCCCGAGGAGCTGCTCACCCAGCTGCCTTTGATTCAGCGTATGCTCAAGGCCCTGGGCGTCACGTATATCGAAAAGCAGGGGTATGAGGGCGATGACATCATCGCCACTCTCGCCACTATGGGAGACGACGCCGGCTATCACACGCTGGTATTGTCCGGCGACAGAGATGCCTTCCAGCTTGTGGACGACAACGTCACCGTGCTCTACCCAGGCCATCACTTCAAAGACCTGAAGCATATGACGCCTCAGTCCATCGTGGACAAGTACAAGGTCACGCCGGCGCAATACCCTGATTTGGCGGCTCTGCGTGGTGAGACCGCCGATAATATTCCCGGTGTGCCCGGCGTGGGCGACGGATATGCGGCCAAATGGATCAACCAGTATGGCTCGCTGGATGCCATTTGCGAACACGCCGACGAGGTCACCGGCAAAAAAGGTGAGGCGTTGCGCGCCAATATCGATCAGGTCAAGCTGAACCGCAAGGTCAATGCGCTGGTGCGTGACGTGGATCTCGGTGTCGATATCGAGGATCTGACGTTCGGCTCAGTGGATGTGGCCCAGGTTGATGCTCTCTTCAAAGAGCTTGAGTTCGGTCCGCGTACCAAGACCCGCGTGATGAAGATTTTCAATGGTGGCGTGAGCCCAGCTGGAACCGCCCAGGGAGCAGCGGCCGCACAGTCGGATGGTCCTGCAGAAGACGAGCTGGATTCCGGTTTGGACACACCGAAGATCACGGTTATTGAATCCGCGGAACAGTTCGAGCAGTGGGTCGAAGCCCATCGTCATGAGATCAATGTTTCTGACGACATTGTTGATTTCCCGGTTTCCGATTACAGCAATGAGGCCGAACGTCACATCATGTGCGGTGACGCGGTCGGTCATGCCTGGACGGTGACCGCATGGGGAGACGCGCGGCCCGGGCGCGCCCATGTGCAGGCATGCGCCGTTGCTACGGCATCCTCAGCAGCCATTATCGAGGCTCCGATGACATCATCAGTGCAGACCGCTCTTGATCGGTTCCTGAAAGCCGAGCATTTCCGTACCATCGTCCACGGATACAAGGAACTGCTTCACCTGCTTTCTGCCGCCGGATTGGGCATGGCATTGCCGATGTTCGATACCAAACTGGGCGGATACCTTGCCCAGCCTGACTTCCATGCCGACAATCTCAATCAGGCAGCCGAACACTTCCTGGATATTCATGTTGTCGATGCCGAGCAGCCGGCCCAAGGTGTGCTGGATTTCGACGACGAACACACCGAGGAAGACCTGAACGAACGGCGTGTGCATGATTTGGCTGTTATCCGCGAACTGGCCGTTACTTTGGGACCGGTCATCGACGAGCGTCGGCAATACTGGCTGATGCGTGCCATTGAGCTGCCGGTTTCCCGGGTGCTGCATGACATGGAGCATTCGGGGGCAAAAATCGACCGTTCCAGGCTCACCGACATGCGTGACCGGTTTGCCGCCGATGCCCGTCAGGCACAGGAAATGGCATGGCAGTATGCAGGTGGTGAGATCAACCTGCAGAGCCCCAAGCAATTGCAGAAGGTGCTGTTTGTAGATATGGGTTTGAAGCCCACCAAACGTACCAAGAATGGCTCTTACACCACCAATGCGGCGGCATTGCAGAATCTCTACATCCATTCCGTGGATAATGAGCAGGCCAATGGATTCCTCGGGGCGCTGCTGCGTCATCGGGAAACCAATAAGCTTAAGCAGATCGTGCAGACGCTTATTGATGCCACGAATAAGGCAGACGAGCGTATCCACACTACGTTCGAGCAGACCGTGGCCGCCACCGGCCGATTGAGCTCGGTGGACCCGAATCTGCAGAATATTCCCAACCGTAATGCGGTCGGACGTGAGATTCGTAGTGTGTTTGTGCCGGGAGAAGGCTATGAGGCGCTGATGAGCTGCGACTATTCGCAGGTCGAATTGCGTATTATGGCCGATTTGTCTGGCGATGAGGCTCTGATCGAGGCATTCCGCTCCGGTGCGGACTTCCATAAATATGTGGCCTCGATGGTCTATGGCGTGCCGGTGGATCAGATTACCGGGGACCAGCGCAGCCACGTAAAAGCCATGAGCTATGGCCTTGCCTACGGATTGAGCACCTATGGATTGGCTCAGCAGCTCAACATTGCGCAGCGTGAAGCCGAGGCCCTGAAAAACCGGTATTTCGACACCTTCGGCAAGGTACACGACTACCTTGAATCATTGGTATCGACTGCCCGTGAGAAAGGCTATACCGAAACGATTTTCGGCCGTCGGCGCTATTTTCCGGCGCTGCGTTCCACGAACCGCATGGCGCGTGATGCTGCCGAACGCGCAGCGCTGAACGCGCCGATTCAGGGTTCCGCCGCAGACATCATGAAAATCGCGATGATTCGTGCTGGGCAGGCTCTGGACGAGGCCGGTGTGAAGAGCCGCATTATTCTGCAGATTCACGATGAACTTGTGGTGGAGATTGCTCCGGGCGAAGGCGAGCAGGTCACCGAGCTGATTCGCAATGCCATGGAACATGCCGTCGATCTTGCCGTGCCGCTGGATGTGTCCTGCGGTATCGGATCGGACTGGCAGCTCGCCGCCCACTGATTCGTTGACGGTTTCTTTTGCCGCGCAGTATGAGTTGCCCTCCCACCGAGGGCAACCATTAACGTAGCAGACTGCGGAAATTTGATGAAGGGTGCCCGCAAACCGCAATCGCTGTCATCTCTACTACAATGAGACCTATGCCGAATCTCAAGCAAGTTATCGACGTTCTCGAGACCCTGTATCCGTTGCGTTACGCCGAGGAATGGGATGAGCCGGGCCTGATTGTGGGCGATCTAAACCATGAGGTGAATCGGATTGTCTTCGCGGCCGACCCGACCTCGGCCATAGTGGATAAGGCCGTTGCCACCGGCGCCGACCTACTCGTCACCCATCATCCGTTATTCTTCCGATCCGTGCATGAGGCCAGCGGACTTGGTTTCCGCGGCGATATTGTCCGTCGCCTGTACCAGCACGGTTGTGGATTATGGGTGGGACATACGAATGCCGATGCCGCATACCGCGGCGTGGGACAGGCCGCAGCCGATTATTTCGGGCTTGTTGGCTCGCAACCGCTTGTACCCATCGAAGATACGGCGGCCGCGCATCCGGTCGGGCTTGGACGTGTGGGTCGTTTGCCGGAGCCAATCACGCTCAAGGATTTTGCTCAGCGCGTATTCGATGAGGTGAGTGACCATGGCATGGTCACTGCCCTCGGTATCCAGATGTGCGGCGATCCAGAGGCTCTGGTGCGGCGTATAGCCATCTTGCCAGGCTCCGGTGATTCCTTGTTCAATGAAGTGCGCGCGACAGGCGCTGATGTATACGTGACCAGCGATTTACGGCATCATCCGGTGACTGATGCCATTGAACAGGCGCGTTACGAGGCGCGAATGCGCGGTCAAGGCATTGCCCTCGGGCAGGGGGAGAGCGGTGATGGGCATGTGCGTCCTTATTTCATCAACACACCGCATGCTGCCATCGAATCCATGTGGTTCAATTATGCGCTTGAGGATGTGCCTGTTGCCGTCGAACGGGCGACAGGTTCTCGTCCCGAGGTTGAATGGTTCCGCGACACGACTGACCCATGGACGCTGTCCATCACCTCCCGTCAAGACTGAGCCACTACAGTAGGGTATTGAAAACGTTTGCGAAGGAGAGGCATGTTTGGCGAAAGCAAGCGGGAACAACTCGAGCGCCGGCTTGACCATAAGCTGAACGCTACTTCTGACGGTATCGACATGGATGTGCCCGCCAAGGTGGTGAGCAGTGAAACCGTGTATACCGGCCGCATCTTCCATGTGGACGATATGCGTATTGCATTGACCGACAAAGGCGGCGAAGAACATGAAATCAACCGTCAGGTGTTGCGCCACGCGCCTTGCGTAGTAATGCTCGTGCATGACATGTCCAATGACCGATACCTTATCGAACGTGAATATCGTGCTGGTTCGGACATGTTCGCCTATGGGCTGCCCGCGGGTCTTATGGACGAGGGCGAGGATGTGCTTGACGCCGCATTGCGTGAATTGGGTGAGGAAACCGGAGTGGTTCCTGACTGTGATGCCATGGGTGTCGACTATGTCGGTGACTTCTATTCCTCTGAGGGCATGACCGACGAGTTGGCTCACATCATGGTGCTGCATCTCGGTCCGTTCAAACATGAGCCACGGCATTTCGACCCGGATGAGCATGTGGAGTCCGCATGGATTCCATGGAGCGATCTGGCCGCCACGCGCATCACCTCCTCCAATTCAATGATCGCCATCCAGCACGAGGCGCTGCGCAGGCTCCTCGCCAAGAATTCCGACAAAGACAAGCCGACGTTATTCTCCTGACGTTCACCGTGCCCGAACATCGGTAACACAAGAAAGTGGGATACTGAAGAGTATGCAGATCAGACCAGGATCAATGTATCCGCTGGGTGCCAGCTATGACGGCGCCGGTGTGAATTTCGCGTTGTACTCGCAGGTTGCGCAAAAGGTGGAGTTGTGTCTGTTCGACGAAGATGATGCGGAGACGCGTGTCGAGATGACCGAGCAGAACTCCTACGTATGGCATAACTATATTCCCGGACTGCAGCCCGGGCAGCGTTATGGTTACCGCGTCTACGGGCCGTACGACCCGGCGAACGGTCTGCGGTGCAATCCTAACAAGCTGTTGCTCGACCCATATGCCAAGGCCATCGAAGGCAATATCGACGGCGACGAAAGCCTGTTCTCGTACTGGTTCAAGAGTCCGGACGACAACACGGCGATGAACGACCTCGACTCGGCGGCTCACACCATGAAGTCCGCGGTCATCAACCCCTACTTCGATTGGGGCAATGATCAGCATCCGTATATTCCGTACCATGATTCGGTGATTTATGAGGCGCATGTGCGCGGCATGACCAACCTCAACATGGATGTGCCGCCGGATATCCGCGGCACCTACGCGGGCCTGGCTCATCCGAGCGTCATCGAATATTTGAAAAAGCTTGGCGTCACCGCCATTGAACTGATGCCGATTCACCAGTTCGTCAACGACTCCTTCCTGCAGGAAAAGGGTCTGTCGAACTACTGGGGATACAACACCATCGGCTTCTTCGCACCTCACAACGCCTATTCCTCTTCCGGGGAACGCGGCGAACAGGTCAACGAGTTCAAGGCCATGGTCAAGGCATATCATCATGCCGGCATGGAGGTCATTCTTGACGTGGTGTACAACCACACCGCCGAGGGCAACCATATGGGCCCCACTCTGAGCTTCAAGGGTATCGACAACGCCTCCTACTACCGACTGGTGGAAGGTGATCAGCAGCACTACTTCGACACCACCGGCACCGGAAACTCGCTGCTTATGCGCTCGCCGCATGCCCTGCAGCTGATCACCGATTCGCTGCGCTACTGGGTCACCGAAATGCATGTTGACGGCTTCCGCTTCGATCTGGCCGCCACGCTGGCTCGCCAGTTCCAGGAGGTCGACAAGCTGTCCGCGTTCTTCGACATCGTGGAACAGGATCCGATCATCTCGCGCGTCAAGCTGATCGCCGAGCCATGGGATTTGGGCTCAGGTGGCTATCAGGTGGGTGGCTTCCCGTCCAGCTGGTCCGAGTGGAACGGTCGCTACCGCGATACCGTGCGCGACTTCTGGCGCTCGCAACCGTCCACTTTGCCTGAATTTGCTTCTCGCCTGATGGGCAGCTCCGACCTGTATCAGGTCAATGGCCGCCGACCGGTGGCATCCGTGAATTTCATCACCGCGCATGACGGCTTCACGATGAACGATCTGGTCAGCTACAACGAGAAGCACAATGAAGCCAATGGTGAAGGCAACCGGGACGGTGAGAGCAACAATCGTTCCTGGAACTGCGGTGTGGAAGGCCCCACCAACATTCGCGACGTCAACGAATTGCGCCAGCGTCAGATGCGTAACATGTTCTCCACTCTGCTGCTAAGCCAAGGCATTCCGATGATCTGCGGTGGCGACGAAGTGGCCCGCACCCAGCAGGGCAACAATAACGCGTACTGCCAGGATAATGAGATTTCGTGGACCGATTGGAATCTCGACAAGAACCAGGAAGAGCTTCTTGCGTTCGTCTCCAAGCTCATTCATTTGCGTTTGGAACATCCGGTGCTGCACCGTCGTCGTTTCTTCACCGGCCGCGAACCGGGCGACGACTCCAACACGATTCCGCAGGTCGAATGGTTTGACCACACCGGTTCCATCATGGATATGGACGATTGGCAGAACACCCATGCGTTCTCCATGATGATCTACCTGAACGGATCGGATATTCCCGAGGTCGACTGGTATGGCAACCGGATGGTCGACAACGACTTCATCCTGATCTTCAACGCGCATTACGAGCCGATCATGTTCACTCTGCCGGATGAGCGTTACGGCCGTAAGTGGCAGCTGGTCGTGGATACGCACAACCCGAATGGGCCGGAACTGAGCTATGAGGCGGGCTTCATGATCACCGCCCAGTCCCGCAGCTTCCTCATGCTCATGAGCACCAAAAAGCCCAAGAAGCCCATGGGCCTATAACCAGACCGAAGTTAAGCTCCCTCTGACGAGGGAGCTCCCGGTGTAGCCGGGTGAGGGAGAGACCGCGGCAAAGCCGCGAACCCCTACTCGCGCCCCTTACGCTCCTCCACGAGCCGAGCATCCCCGAGCGCAAGCGGATGCTTGCCGACAAGCGGGCGCGGCTGGTCGAACAGCTTGCGGAAATCCAGGATTCCATCGACTTCATCGACGCCAAACAGCGCTTCTACGACAACGTCCTATCCGGCGCAACCCCATACGTGAGCGTGCTTATCCCGTCCGCCGCGCTTGCAAAGGAGTCAGAGGAACCGGGAGAATTGAAGGGTGCGGAGAGGAAATAGGTTCGACCGAGCCGTTTCTTCCTCCGGGATGCAAGCGCGAACAACGGTTTGTTGTACCCGCGCTTGGCGAACGGGCCATGCCCTTAGACTGGAATCAGCAAGCGCACAGCGAGGCGCTCGAATCGTTTTCCGATGTCGGGAGGTAGTCATGTCGATTGGTCAGGTTATCAAAGTCGTTCGCGAGGAGCGAGGTCTTACGCAGTCGCAGTTCGCGCACAAGCTGTTCGTCACCCAACAGGCGCTTTCCCGCTGGGAGAAGGGAACGGCAGAGCCGAGCATCGACATGATTCGGCTTATCAGCACCCGTTTTGAGGTGCCGATGGCGAGGCTTATGGAGATGCCGGACAACGGTTTTTGCCAAAGTTGCGCCATGCCGTTCTATCGCCCGGAAGACCATGGCACCGAACCGGATGGAACGCGAAGCGGAGATTATTGCAACTACTGCTATGACGACGGCGTTTTTCTTCAGGACTATGCCAATAGCGATGAATTGGTCGCCGCGTGTGCGCCGATGATGGCGGAATCCTGCCATATCAGCGTCGAACAGGCCGAGGATTGTATGTCGGCGCTGCTGCCAAACCTCAAGCGGTGGCGGCGTCAGGACGAGATCGATGCGGTGGCGGAAGGGGAATGAGCGATGGCGTTCGATTATAAGAAGGAGTATAAGGACCTGTATCAGCCGAAGACCATGCCGGCCATCGTCATGGTACCGGCGATGCGGTTCGTCGCGGTGGACGGTGTGGGCGACCCGAACGAAGAAGGCGGCGATTACGCCAAGGCGATGCAACTGCTTTACGGCATTTCGTTCACCGTCAAAATGAGCAAGAAGTCAAAGAACCCGGCCGAGCATATCGGCGGGTACTTCGACTACACCGTGCCTCCGCTGGAGGGCTTATGGAGCATGGGGGAGGGTGTGTCCGGCGTCGATTACGCGCACAAAGCCGACTTCCATTGGACTTCGATGATTCGTCTGCCGGAATTCGTGACCGATAAGGTCTTTGCGTGGGCCAAGGCATCGTTTGCCGCCAAACACCCGGAATCCGACGTCAATCGCGCATATCTCTTCGATTTCGATGAAGGCGTGGTCGCGCAGATCATGCACAAGGGCCCGTACGACGACGAGCCCGCAACCGTGGCGATTCTGGATGACTACGCGCGCTCGCAAGGCTACGAGCTCGACCTCTCCGACGCCCGCCGACATCACGAAATCTACATATCCGATCCGCGCCGAGCAAAACCGGAAAACCTCAAAACCGTCATCCGTCATCCGGTAGTGAAGGTGGGTTGACTTTCGGCGAACTGCTCGAAGCGCTCACCGCGCAGTAGCTCAAACAATCTGCCGGAATCCTCACCGTGGTCAAAGAGCGCTACCAAGAACTCGATAGGCAAAATAACTAGAAGCACTGGTTCCTCTCGGAGAGATTCTGCCCGAGCGACCTTATGAATCCGGCACAGATCATCTTTCCCGGGGCAGGAAGCATCCAGGCTCATATGCATTGATGACGCCGATGGATTGCAGATAGGCGTAGACGATGGTGGTACCGATGAATCGCATGCCGTACGTCTTGAGATCCGCTGCGATGGCGTCGGACAGAGAGGATGTAGTCATGCCTGTCTCGTAGATGACGTGACGGCCGGTGAACCGCCAAATATAGTCGTCGAAACTGCCGTATGACGCCTGGATATCCCGGAATGCGTTGCAGGTATTTTGGTGTCATTTGAGATTGGGAAGAGGAAATCGATGTCGCATGGAATCGAACTGACTAGCAGGTGGGGTCCCAACATCACAAAAGTCCCTTAGACCGCAAGGCCATATAGGTTCTACGGTCATCGGATAAAATCGGATAAATCGTTTAGCGGCCGGATAAAAGAAGAAGCCCAGAATCGTTGAGATTCCAGGCTTTTTTTGTTTGTCGGGCTAGCGGGATTTGAACCCACGACATCCTGCTCCCAAAGCAGGCGCGCTACCAAACTGCGCTATAGCCCGATACGCCATTAAGGCACAAGGAATTATTATAAACGACGCTGGATACATTGCGTGTCGAGCATATGAATTCAAAAAGGTTCCGGATTCTCTTGATAGCATATGAGTGACATCTTTATACAATGATGCTCTACAACGACTAGGTTTGAATCTGCATCTGCTATTTCTATCAAATTCAGTAACAACATTCATGAGGATGTTGCGAGTCGTCACGTATTTTGGCATAATAAACAGTGCTTTGGCCCGCAAGGGCGAGGCTCCAAGTCGCCGGGGGTATTCCCCCGGCATTCCTTTTCCTCCAACGTTGTCAGGAGCCCATTTGAGCGAATTGAGCATCTTCGTGGACGAATCTGGCGAGTGGGGTAAGCTGTCCGAATACTATCTCATCACATTGGTGCTTCACGTCCAATCCGATTCTGTAGCGGAACATATTGATAAGTATGAACGCCATCTGGCTGATTCCGGCTTGCCTGATATTCCATTCCATGCTGGTCCATTGTTTAATGGGCATGACGGTTACGAAGACATTTCATTCGCGGACCGTAAGCGGTTGTTCTTCGCGTTCTTCACGCTCGCTCGTAACCTTCCGTTCCGATATGTGACATTCGCGCATCTCAAGACCATGTTTGATGGCAACAAAATCCGATTTGAGGCTCAGCTCAAACGTGACTTAGCCGACTTCTTCCTGTCGCATCTGGACGAATTCCAGTCGTACGAGATAATCAAGGTGTATTACGACAATGGTCAGCAGATTGTTGCACATGCATTGAAGACTTCTATCAGCTATGCGCTGTCTAAGGAGGCCGTTGTATACCGTGATGCACAGCCAAAAGACTATCGTCTTGAACAGGCGGCAGATTTGATGTGTACTGTCGAACTGACTGCGTTGAAGTTCGATAAAGGCACGGAAACTGCTACTGATCGGAAAATATTCAAGAACCGGAGAGACTTCCGCAAGAACTATCTCAAGATTCTACGTCGCAAGCAATTCTGAACATCATTACGGGAATTACAAGATTTTTGTAGTGTTTCAGATTTTCAGTAGAATGGCGACAGCCAAATCCCGCTGGCTTGCTAGTAAAGCGTTGTCCTCGGGGGGAGCTTTGTTTGTTGTTGAAAGATAACGCGGCATCGAATAGATAGGGGAGGACCGGTATGGGATGTCACCAACGTGCGGAAACCTCCGGCCTCATCTCCTTTCTGATTTGTGCCGTCGTCGGCGCGGTGTCCATGAACCTGTACCTGCAATTCGCGCCTGCCATCTGGCAGCTGACCCAACGCCGTTTCATGGTGTGTTCGGGCATCGTGGCCGCGTGCGGTGTCATCTCGTTCATCATCGGATACGCCAGCAAGTCACGCTCGCTGAACCTCAAACACGGTTGGCTCGCGCCGATTCGTCGCATGTTCGAAATCATCGCTTTGTCGGTGGTATACGCCTCGACCATCTTCCTGTCTTCGTTCGCCCTGATCGGCGCGGCCAGTGACATGATGGGCAGGGCACTGTTCTCCGGCTATCTTTCCAGCGTCTGCGCGGCCTTCGCCGGCGTGGTGGGGTATATGACCTTCGTGCAGGCGGAGATGATGAATGCCAAAACCATCGCCAGCCTGTTGCCGTTCTTCGTCGTCTCCGGCGTGGCCACCGCCGGCATGACCACCGATGACCCGTACTGGTATCTCAACAATTTCTCCCAGCTTGGCGACCGCTCCACGTTCGCGGCGCGCATGTTCAACTCCACGCTGATCCTTGCCGGCTCGTGCATCATCATCGTCAGCTACTTCGCCATCTCCGAGCTGGTGGCCACCGAACGGTTGCGGCGTCTATGGCATGACCACACCAAAGCCGACCCGAACCGCGGTTATGAGATTTCGCATTTCATGTTCCGTATAGTCGTCCTGTCCATTCTGCTGACCGTGGCCGGCCTGGCGTTCATCGGCATTGGCGTGTTCCGCTATACACCGCACAATCTGTTGCACAACATCTGCGCCAAAGGCCTGCCGTTTGTGATGTTGCTGCTGTTTGTCCTCCTGCCATGGCTGGCGCCCCGACTGTCCAAAGCGGTGATGGTGGCCTCCGATTTGGCTGCACTCGTATGCGCCGCATTCTGGGTCAATATGATGATGGGGCACAACACGCTTACCAATGTGGAGGCTCTGGCTGGACTGGCGTTCCTCGGTTGGTTCATCGTGTTCTCTCGTCAAATCGCTGCCATCGAAGCTGATCGTATTGCCGCGCAGCTCTTGCATGCCCAAGCCATCGAAGGTGGACTGGAACAGCCCGCTGCTGAACCGGAACAGCAAATCGAATCTCGCATCGCTGCCGACCGCTGAGCCCATTCATTTGCTAGATTTGGCCTTATGACTGAACAACTCTCGAATCTCTGGCCTGCGCCGCTTGCTACACGACCGTTGAACGCCACGGTGACGGTACCGGGCAGCAAATCGTTATCCAATCGTTATCTGATACTTGCCGCACTTGGCAATGAACCCGTCACTTTGGTCGGATTGCTGCGTTCGCGTGACACCGACTTGATGATGGGCGCTCTTGAAGCATTGGGCGTGCGATGCGATGTCGATACCACAACCGACACCACCGTAACGGTCACACCGCCTTCATCCGGCCGATTCAATGGCAACGTTGATGTGTTCTGCGGCTTGGCCGGTACGGTGATGCGTTTTGTACCGGGACTGGCACTGTTCGCCGATGGGCCAGTGAATTTCGATGGCGATGAGCAGGCTTATGCACGCCCGATGAGGCCGGTGCTTGACGGCCTGGAGCAACTTGGTGTCAAGATCGAATACCACGGGGAAGTCGGACGACTGCCGTTTACCATTACACCGCCAACCGAGCTTCCGACTGCTCAGGCTCGGGTCAGTATCGATTCGTCCGGTTCCTCCCAGTTCGTCTCCGGCTTGCTGTTGATTGGTTCCAAACTGCCTGGTGGATTGAGACTGACGCACACAGGAGAAAAGACCCCGAGTCTGCCGCACATCCGCATGACCGTGGCCGATGTGACCGGTGCCGGCGGTGCAATTGAAGCCGATGAGTCCGCCCGCACATGGACGGTCGAGCCTCGCGCGATACAGCTGTCGGATAAGGTGACTGTCGAACCTGACTTGTCGAATGCGGCGCCATTCCTCGGTGCGGCCTTGATTGCCGGTGGTACGGTCCGTGTACCGCATTGGCCGGAAACCACCACCCAGCCGGGCGGTCTGCTGCCTGGATACTTGGAGCAAATGGGTGCCAAGGTATCGTTCCCGACGATTGACGGTGTGCGCTATTGCGAAGTGACCGGCGATGGAACTGTACGCGGCCTAGGCTCGTTTGATCTGACCGCAGCGGGAGAGATTGCGCCTTCGCTGACGGCGATTCTGGTATTCGCCGATAAGCCCACCGATATGGTCGGTATCGGGCATCTGCGCGGCCACGAGACGAATCGTCTGGAAGCCTTGGTCAATGAGATTCGCCGCATCGGGGGAGTGGCCGAGGAATTGCCCGACGGACTGCGCATCGAGCCAGTGCCGTCTGAGGCACTGCATGAGGCGAATATGGAAACCTACGCCGACCATCGTATGGCCACGTTTGCCGCGATGCTGGGACTACGCATTCCCGATATTCAGGTCATTAATGTGGCCACCACGCGCAAGACCCTGCCTGATTTCGTTGGTATGTGGAACGGGATGCTGGCATAATTCAGCTCCCTTCAGTCCGCTGCGCGGACAGCTACCCTCAGGGAGGAGCCAAGTTAAAGAGTCCGTCGCCCCTCTTTAAGAGGAGCCGTCGCCGGAGGCGACCGAGGGGAGCGCGACGCATCGGGCAAATCACGGCATTACAAATGAGTGTGGGGCTGATTCCGGTTGGAATCAGCCCCACACTCGTGTTGCAACTAGAGACTAGTTAATGCCCTAACGGCGGCCACTCACTTGGCGAAAGTGTTGCCGTAGGTGTCGGTGCCGGCTTCGGCGATTGCGGCGGACTTGCGGGCGATAGCCAGCTCTTCGTTCGTCGGAATCACGGCGATGATCACGGAGGAGTCCGGAGTGGAGATAATGCGCGGTTCCTTGGAACGGGTGGCGTTCTTCTCCTCGTCCAGCTTGACACCGAACGGAGCGAGCTTGTCGCACACCATCTTGCGCACGATGTCGTCGTTTTCGCCCACGCCAGCGGTGAAGGTGATCACGTCGCAGCCGCCCATCTGGTAGGTGTAGTTGCCGATGTAGCTGACGATGCGGTGCACGTAGACATCCAGAGCCAGCTTGGCGTCCTCATTGCCCTCGGACACCAGACGGTGAACCTCACGCAAATCGCCATAGCCGGTCATGCCCATCATGCCGGAACGCTTGTTGAACAGGGCGTCAAGCTCGTCCACGTTCATGTGGGCGTTGCGGATCAGGTGGAAGACCACAGCCGGGTCGATGTCACCGGTACGGCCACCCATCATCAGGCCCTCAAGCGGGGTCAGACCCATGGAGGTCTCAACTGGCTTGCCGGAGACCTCAGCGGAAGCGGAAGCGCCGTTGCCGATGTGCAAAACGATCTGCTTCAGGCCTTCAGCCGGCTTGCCGATGACGTCCGGCACCACGGAGGAGATGTACTCGTGGGAGGTGCCGTGGGCGCCGTAGCGGCGGATGTGGTACTGATCGGCGATTTCCTTGTTCAGCGCGTAGGTGCTGGCGGCCTTCGGCAGCTGGAAGAAGAAGGAGGAATCGAAGACGAAGATCTGCGGAACGTCCGGCAGCAGGGAGCGCATGACTTCGGCGCCCTTGGCCTCCGGGCCGTTGTGCAGCGGGGCGAGCACAGCCAGATCCTTGACCTGGTTGATGGTCTTGTCGGTCACGAGGGCCGGCTTCGGGAAGATGGAACCGCCCTGCACCACACGGTGGCCGACGGCAACGATGCCGGCGTCGGACAGCTTGGGGCCGTACTCCTCAAAGAAGCCGAGCACGCGCTTCAAGCCCTGCTCGTGGTCGTGAATCGGCTCTTCAAGCTCGTGCTTCTCGCCGTTGTACTCGTGCTTGTAGTGGCCGTCGACCGGCTCACCGATCTTCTCGACGAGACCGGAAGCGAGGCCTTCGCCGGATTCGAGATCAACCAGCTGGTACTTGATCGAGCTGGAGCCAGAATTGATGACAAGGACGGTTTTCGCCATTGTGGGCATCCTCCATTGTGAATTGAATGTTCCCGTGGATACACGGGTTACCGTTGATTAGATTACTCGTTGCTTGCTACAAAATGTGGCATTACAGCGGCTCCCCTCAGAGAGGGGAGCCGGAGTCGGAATCACTGCGCTTCGATGGCGGTGAGGGCGATGGTGTTGATGATGTCCTGCACCAGGGCACCACGGGACAGGTCATTCACCGGCTTGTTGAGGCCTTGCAGCACCGGGCCGATGGCCAGCGCGCCCGAGGAGCGCTGCACGGCCTTATAGCCGATGTTGCCGGCGCACAAATCCGGGAACACGAACACGTTGACGTGTCCGGCCACATCGTTGCCCTTGGCCTTGGTGGCGGCCACGTCGGGCGACCAGGCGGCATCGAACTGGATGGAACCAACCACCGGCAGGTCCGGTGCCTTCTCCTTGAGCAGCTTGGTGGCTTCCTCGACAATATCCACATCCGGGCCCTTGCCGGAGCCGAGCGTGGAGTAGGAGAGCATGCCGACCTTCGGGTCGATGCCGAAGGCGCGTGCAGTCTCGGCGGACTGCAGCGCGATTTCGGAGAGCTGCTCCGCATCCGGGTTCAGGTTGATGGCACAGTCGGCAAACACGGCCACGTGATCCTTGAAGCACATGAGGAAGGCGCCGGAAACGAGCTTCTGACCTGGCTTGGTCTTGATGACCTGCAGGGCCGGACGCACGGTGTTGGCCGTGGAATTGATGGAACCGGAGACCAGGCCGTCGGCGTAGCCGAGCACCACGAGCATTGTGCCGAAGTAGCTGGCGTCGGCCAGCTGCTTGCGGGCCTGCTCTTCGGTCATGCCCTTCTTGGCGCGCAGCTCGCACAGCTTGGCAACCATGGGCTTCAATACGTTCTCGTCATCCATGGCCTGGAAACGGGCGCGGTCCAGGAACTTGAGGCCGAGCTCCTCGCCGCGGGCCAGGATGGCATTCTTATCGCCCACGATGATGAGATTCACAATCTCACGCTCGAGCAGGTAGTCAGCCGCCTTGATAATGCGGTCTTCCTCGCCTTCAGGCAGCACAATAGTCTTCTTGTTGCTCTTGGCCTTGCCGAGCAGGTCGAACTGGAAGGCATACGGGGTGATGGGTGCGGTGTTCTCCACATCGAGCGCTGCGAGCACTTCATCGGTGGGGGCGTTCTTGCGGAAGGTCGCCAGCGCCAGATCCTTGGTGGATTCGTCGGTGAACGGAATCTGGGGCAGCGTCCAGACGGGCAGACCGTACTTGGCGAGGGTTTCCTTGACGGAGAAGGCGTGGCGCGGTTCGCAGCCGGTCACGAAAATGCCGAGCACCTTGTTGCCGGCGGCTTCCATGCCCTCGATGGACAGATGCACGGTCTCGTCCAGCTCGTGCGGCCAGCGGTCGATGGTGCACACGGCCAGGAACACGCCGGCCTTCAGATCGGCGGCCACATTCGCATTGAATTCGTAGCTGGTCGGATCATTGACATGCGACTTGTCGGTGCCGACGATCAGTGCGGCATCCGCACGGGACACATCCATGGCGTCGTTGAATGCACCGACGATGTCACCACGGGCGGTGTCCTTGTCGGTGCGCACCTTGTGCACGTCAAGTCCGGTAGACAGAGCCACGCCAAGGCCAGCATTGGACGCGGCGAGCAGAATGGGGGTGAAGTCGTCGTGGTTGGACACGGCCGGACGGAACACCATGGTCTTGTACTTGGAAGTCAATGCATTGAGCACGCCGTACGCAACGACGTTGCGGCCATTAGCGCCTTCGGGGCTGGCGATATATACACGGGTCACGGTCACTGTGTCTGTCTCCTTTGATGTGCAACATATGTGGGACCATATCTCATTGTAGTGGTCGTTGTTATCGTTCACGGTGTTGTGTCGCGGCGGGATGCCCGAAGACAAGGCTCAGCATTGCCATCGAATCCAGCAAACCATACGAAATTGGCAATAACGCAGTGAACAGAGAAAACAAGAAGCGCGAGCCTTGATACGACTCGCGCTTCTTGATTTGCGGCAATTCCTCATACAAGGAACCACCATTGGGTTCCCCCACCTGGACTCGAACCAAGACAAAGGGTTCCAAAGACCCGTGTGCTGCCATTACACCATGGGGGAGCAGTGGGCTTGCGCCCACAAGTGTTCATTTATACCACACAGCTGGAATTACTGAAAACCCATGCCATGTCGTTCGCGTCGCTTCATGAGAAGCAACAGGACTCACGCAAAGAGGAATCCTTGACCGTGATGTTCGGGGTAAGTGTCGAACAGTTCAGCCACCGAACCATCCTCGAATACCGCACGAATGGCGCTGGCAAGCAAGGGGGCAATGGACAGTACGGTCAGACCGTCCCAGCGCTTCTCGTCTGGAATCGGCACGGTGTCGGTGAGCACGACCTCGCGTGCGCCGCTTTCCTTCAGCCGATCGATTGCCGGACCGGACAGCACGCCATGGGTGGCGACCACGGTCACGGACTTCGCACCGGCTTCCTGTAGCACGTGGCATGCGCCCGCGATAGTGCCGGCGGTGTCAATCAAATCGTCGACCAGCACGCAGTCCTTGCCAGCCACGTCGCCGACCACACGGTTGGCCACGGCCCGGTTCGGACGGGTGATGTCACGTGTCTTATGCACGAAGGCAAGAGGACCGCCGCCGAGTCGCTGGGCCCACTGCTCGGCCACACGGATACGGCCGGCATCGGGGGAGACGACAGCGACGTTGTCAAGATGCCCCTGGAAACGATCGCGGATGTAATCGACCAGTACCGGCATGGCGATGAGGTGGTCGACCGGACCATCAAAGAAGCCTTGGGACTGGGCAGCATGCAGATCGACCGACATGATGCGGTCGGCGCCGGCGGTTTTGAGCAAATCGAAGACCAGACGGCAGGAGATGGGTTCGCGGCCGCGGTGCTTTTTGTCTTGCCTGGAATAACCGAGCAGCGGGCACACGGCGGTAATGGAGCGGGCGGAGGCGCGCTTCAAGGCGTCGATCATGATGAGCTGTTCCATGATCGCCTTGTTAATCGGCTTGTAATGGCTCTGCAGCACGAACACGTCGGCGCCACGCACCGATTCGGTGTAGCGCACATACATCTCGCCGTTGGCGAAATCGTATGTGGTGGTTTCCAAGACATCGATACCGAGCTGATCGGCGACATCCTGTGCTAACTTCGGATGAACCCTTCCCGTGACGAGAATGAGGTTCTTATCGGGCTTTCCTTCAAGGATTGCGCTCACCATTACTCCCAACATGTGGTCTCGCTGATGCACCCACCAGCATAGCTGTTCTTAACGACCGTAAAGACACCCTTGCGTTGCTTGGCGTTCACCTAACGGCCTTGCAGGGCGGGTCGGATTTGCTTTGTCTGCATCGCGGCTGTTTAGTGGCCGGCCTGCACCCATTGCTCTATGGCTTGTTTCACCGTTTGCGCGTACAGGTCGGTTCCTGCGGAAGGATGAATACCATCGGAGGCTAGCAGCTGCGTATTCGCCTGTGCGGCGGAGTCCCAGTCTGCTAGCACGACGTTGTCTTGATGGGTGTTCGCATAGTCGGACAACGCTTGATTGGCCACGGGAATCCAGCTGCGGTCGCCATGGCCGTTGACGAGCACCAGCACACGGTCATGGCCAATCTGATTGTGCAGCTGATCGAGTTGACCGGTGCTTATTGCGGAATTGGTGGCAAGCCCGAGAATGACCCAACTGCGCAGCGTTCCGGCATTCAAGTCATTGTTCACCATGCCAGGGGCCACCATAATAGAGCGTGACACGGCGGCGTCAATCTGAATTCCCGGGAACACAGCGGATAATCCCTGCGAGGAAGCCAGCATCACGGAGTCGCCGATTGCGGTGATCTGGTCACCGGTCGGCATGCCATGTCGTGGCTTGGCTGGCGGGGGTGTGGGGGATCGCATAAGATCGCTGGCTGTCTGCTGCGCCTGACTCGCCTGTTGCGACTGCTTCTGTTGCTGCAGGGTCTGAGCTTGCTGCTCCAACTGAATCTGCACAGAGGTTTTCTCCGGGGCATGCACAAGGCCCTGCACACATCCAACCAGAGCAACGGCCCAAACGATACCCACTACCACCGCGCAGACTATCTGCTTTGCAACAGGGTTACGGTACGGCACCAGGACCTCCAGTGCCGATTGAGCAGCGGCCGTCTTTTCAACCATCAGCCAGGAGAACGCCACAGCCAGGGCGGTTAGTATGGCGGTGATAGCCAGAATGATGCTGTACGACGGACCTTGAATCATGCGAGGTAACGTGGACCGGACGATAATCCACACCGGCCAGTGCCACAGGTAGATGCCGTATGAGTAGCGTCCCAATGCCGCTAGCGGCTTGAACTTCATCAGGTCCTGCATCCACGAGTCATCGCTGATGGTGCCTGCAATCAGTGCCACAGACAGCACGCTGGCAATAATGATGCCGCCGCGGAATGCAAAGTCATCTTGCTGCCCGTTCGCCGTCATGATAATGAGTGCCACCAGCGCTGTCAGCGACATCGCTGGTGCAATCGTTTCCCAGAGACGTTGCCGTGTGGTTTTCGCTGCGACTTCGGCAATGTTGTTGGGAATATTGTTGGGTATTGCGGGAATATTGACATGCACGGAACCTGAGTCCGCTGCCGCTCCGGCGACTCGGGGAGCTTGCGGCGTTGCCTGATTGTGGCGAGTCAGCCACCAAGCCAGGGCCACGCCGAGCATGAGACCCACGCTATGGGTATCGGTGCCGAAATAAACGCGGGTCGGATCTGCGCCCGGCTTGTACATCAGCCACATGGAAGCGCCGCTGAGGGCAGCAAGACCCAGAGGAATAAGCGAGGCAAAACGGGTATCGCGAATCCTCCACATCGCCCATGCGATGAACGGCACGATGATATAGAACTGCGTCAGCACACCGATGAACCACAAGTGCCGTAGAATTTGTGGATTCATCTGCTCGAAGTAGCTTTGCCCGCCGGCAATGGCATACCAGTTGTAACAGCCGAACAGCACGGTGATGACCTGATTGCGGATGGCAACCAGCAAATCCCGTTCGGTCAGCCAGCAGACGGAGACGATAACGGGAATCAGCAAAAGCAAAGCCGGATACAGTCGAACCAAGCGTCGAGGAATATACCGCCTAAGATTCAACGAGCCAGTGGTGGACAGCGAACGGAAAAGGCTGATGGCAATAAGGAAGCCGGATACCGTGAAGAATACGTCAACGCCGTAGAATCCGCCTGGCATCTTCTGCTGCACGCAGTGATATAGCACGATGGCGATAAGTGCCAGACCTTTGATACCGTCAAGTCCGACAAAACGCTTCACAGTTTTTCATCCCTTTGCTGTTGCGATTTCACGATTCTCTTCTCTTCGAACCTCACAAAAGAATCAGGGTCAAGCATGGTAGAGGGGAACGACATCGAATGACATCGTTCCCCTCTAAGCAATCTGTCTATATTGCTATCGCTTTATTCCCACTCGATGGTTCTGGTTCTGCTGTCCCGTCACTCCAGTTGCACCCAGTTTTCGGCATCGGCACGGAACGCGTGCCGCCGAATGACGCGATGTCGCGTTTCGTCGGCTTCGGGGACAAAAGTTGGGACAACCTCAAAAACTTTTTTCAAACTCAGGGCTTTGAGTTTTTGTTTTTGTCCCAAAGTGCGCGGCGGGTCGCCTTTGGAGGCTCGATGGCGCCGAAAACGCCCGTTTTGAAACTCAACCGCCCTTTTGCCTGCAAGCCGCCAGCTGCAATCGCAAGTGAATTAACGCGGGTGGCTTGCGCGCCATTTGCAAAACCCCAGGTCGCAGGTCTTCGCCATTCGTGAACAAAGTGAGTAGTCTCAGGTGGCTTGCTTATGAGTTGGCGAACGGGCCTTCAGGATTCAGGGCAAACATGCTGGTAGAATAGGATTCTCAAATCAATGACAGGGGACCGAACATGGCCGAACCCCACGATAGGAAGCCGATCCTCGCGATCGAGCAGCAGATAGAGCACCTCAAGCAGAAGGGCGTAGCCTTCGAGCTGTGTTCCGAGGAAGAGGCCGCGGACTACCTGCGCGACAAGTGCAACTTCTTCAAGCTCGCATCCTACCGCAAACTCTTCTCGAAATACGAGGGAGGCCCGCGCGACGGCCGCTACGTAGACCTCGACTTCGGCCAGCTGCGCCTGCTCGCGGCGCTCGACCAGGAGCTGCGCCACGCTCTGCTCGGCATGACGCTCGACATCGAGCATTTCCAGAAGGTGACACTGCTTCGCGAGATGGAGGACCGTGGAGAGGACGGCTACGCCATCGTGGCCGACTACATGGCATCGCTTACCACTGCAAACAGGGAGTACCGCCTGCGCGAGCTCAAGATGAGCGGCCGCAGCCCCTACAGCTCGAGCCTCTACGCGAAGTACTCCGGCGACATGCCTGCCTGGGCCTTCCTTGAGCTCACCTCGTTCGGCACCCTCATCGACTTCGTGCGCTTCTGCGCCAGGCGATGGGGCGACAGGCGCCTCGAGGCCTCCCACTACGACCTCAAGCGCGTGAAGTCCGTCCGCAACTGCGCCGCGCACGGCTCGTGCCTGATCAACTGCTTCGCCGAGAGGGGCGCCGCCCGGGGCTCGGCGTCCAGCGGCGTCTCCCGAAGGGTCGCCGCCGTGGGAATTCCCAAGGCGACCAGGAGGAAGTGGATGGGGAACACGGCCATGCAGGAGGTCGCGACCGTGCTCGTGGCGCACTTCGGCTTGGTACCCGAGGGCTCCTCGCGCTCGCGCGCCGCATCCGAGCTCGCCGAGATGTTCGCCAGGGCCGACGGCGGAACCGAGGCGCTGCCCGACAAGGGGCCCGACGCCGCAGCTCGCTCCGCGCTCGAGTTCCTTCGCAGGTTGACAGAATCGCTCGGGTTGGTAGAATAGCCTGCAGATAGCAAAACCTTCACGGTTTTAGGGGCGGACTTGCGCAAGCGACTCTGCCCTATTTTTATATTCACTCGCTATAGGAGACGGGTGATACCTGGGTCAATGACAGACCTGAGAAGCCCGGAATAATGGAGCCAGTTAGAAACCCTCGGGTTTGCGGGGCGGGATCGTGAGAGCGATTCTGCCCTATTTTTTTTCCTCCGTCTGCCCCAAACCAAGTAGTTCGAAGATAGCCTGTAGGTGTCCTCGTGGGCGCCTTTTATTTTCAGGGAATCGGCCGCTTCATGAACGAGCGACCGGCTTGACCTAGATCGGACCGCCTTCATCTCCGTCTAGGCGCCGGCGATCAACATCGTAAATCCGCGCGTGCTACAATGCGGGCACCAGAGATGAAAACACAGTCCCCGTCGGGTAGTCGTGGGCGTGCGGGAGTCCGCATCAGTAACCTGCCTCCTTGGTTGTCCCTTCTCTGCATGGTCATCTACATAAAGGAGGAACCAGCCATGCAGATCAGCGTGTCGTCCACCCTGACCGTATATCACGACGGCCAATTCTGGGTCGGGCTGGCGGAGCATGTCGAGGACGGCAGATACGGCGCCGCCCGCATCGTCTTCGGCGCAGAACCGTCCAATGAGGAGATCCTGCGATTCGTTGTCAGCAAATGGGCGAAGCTCTCGTTCTTCGGTCACGATTCGACCGAGGCGAGCAAGCCCGCGAAGAACCCCAAGCGACGCGCCCGCGAGGCGGCGAAAGCCCTCAAGCAGCCGGCGATGAGCACCAAGGCGCAGCAGGCGCTCGCGAATCAGCGGGAGACGATGAAGCGGGAATCGGCTCAAGCAAGAAGCCAGCGTCGCGCGGATGAGGCGGAGGCGCGCTTCGAGCAGCGAAAACTGAAGCGCAAACAGAAGCATCGCGGTCATTGATACCGCTATCGACCAGTATATATAGCAGCAGGCGTAGCTTCGATTGAAACTACGCCTGCCACCTGGTGCTATAACGTTATACAGAACGTATGTTCTATTCCAACTCTTTCAAGTCCATTTGCCGTGGCGACATTCCAATTGGGTCTAGTTTGGTTGTCGATTTGTCCACCTTGCCGCCGAATCCCTCCGCGTGTCCTCGCGCACGCGTTTGGAACAAACCCTGGGACAAATTCGCAAACTATTTCGAAACCGCAAGCTCGCAGTTTCATTTTTGTCCCGGGGACAAAAACGACAAGGCTTTGAGGCCCGGAACCGCTCGAAAGGGGTGCCAAAACGGCTGTTTTCCCTCTTTGACGCCTGTTTAGCAAAGTGAATCGTAGCCAGCGGCTTTGCCGCCTTACATTTCCGCAGGTCAGATGAGATGCACAAGAGCGATGACCGAAAGAATCGTCGCGGGCGGCTTATTCACCCAAGAGTTCAACGGCTCCACTTTCAAATGCATGGGGAAATGCGAATGACCTCAATGCGCTCCCGAACTCGGCGCTAACGTAAACGCCGACTCCGTCGAGCGAAGACTGGCCGATATGAGTCACAGCATCGTCTCCAAGGCTGATATGCCTAAGATGGCTTCCAACTGGGGGCGGGGTTTGCCAATAGGAACCACATGAAGAAATGCAGTGCCCTCGGGGTCCTGCTCAGTAATTCCGTCAGCGTTCTTCTCAAGCCAATCCAGAAGAGCAATCGGATCGTCCATCACGTCAGGTGGCGGAGTTGGCATGGAAGGCAGGTTCTTGTTGGTTTCCACCTATTGTACGCCCGTCGTCGTGCACGACCAATCGGACAGCATCCCGGATTCGATAGCTACGTGCGAAGCCTTGACGCTGTATTTTCACTTGCTGTTCGCGGACAGCAAGTCCACAAGGGATAGACGTACAAGCGTCGCAAGGGAGTGTAGCTCCCTTGACGGAACGAAGTGACGAAACAATCTCGGTCGTGCAGTTTTCTTCTGCTGACCGGGAATGAAGCTCCGCAGGACGCACATACTCCCGATAAGAGAGTATAGAAGTGCGCCCTTTAGTTCCTAAAGGGATTTTATCAGTTCGACAAACTTGAATTATCAAATTAGTCTTTGCAAATAACCTTTGAACCTTCACCATCAATTACAATTCCCTGACGGTTGTTAATTGGGCATAGATTCAAATCCGAAAACTCAGTCATTATTTTCTCGGTAACTTTCTTAAATGGTGCTGTAAGATAATGCGGAAGAACATAGAAATCAATCAAATCAAGCCCCGCATCATCTTCTTGTGAGTAGTCCTCCGGCTTTTCATCCATTTGTTCAATATATTGGATGGTAGGAGCGCATATAATCGCACCTGCCGATTCACCGATCATCAGTTTTCCCTTTGCCAATTCTTTCTTCAACAGCTTATCCGTTCCCGTTTTACGGAGCTGGTCCATAAGAAAGAAAGAATTTCCACCAGTAAAATATATCACGTCCGCATCTTCAAAAACAGATTGTATCGTTGAATAAGCCTCCGTTGAAATATCAATTTCAGTTACGGCTGCTCCCAGTTTATTAAATAGCTTTCGAGCCGAGCCGACATAACCGGTGTAGCCTTCACGCAGCGATGCTGTTGGAATAAATGCGACTATTTTGTTATCAATTTCTTCTTTTATCAAACTTCCTACACTTGAAAAGTGCGAACATAAAAACAGCTTCATCCATATTCTCCTTTATATATTTGTTGCTCAATTTCGTGTTCAAATTACATCCTTGATTATCAACTTTATCCGAACACCTCCCACACGAAGGACCTCAATGGCTCGTGTTATTAGGGTCTCTATCAGGATTGTTGTAGCTGAACATGTCGGGAGGCTGCTCATCTGATTGCTCGGGATGATCCTGCAAGAACTTCCTGAGCACACGAGAAGGATCGAATCCCCAGTAAAATTTACTATCCTTCTGAAGCGATTCATTGCTCGCAAGCCGATAAAGCTCCCTTAGACACATGGCAATCTTGTCATCATCATCGTCGGGGAGGAGCTCTCTTCGTGCCTTTGGATCACCTCCTAGGATTTGCGAGGCAACATTAGAGATACGCTTTTCGGAATAGAAGCAACAGGCGGGATATGCGAGACCAGTGCCCACCCCTGCAACAAATACGCATAAGCAGTAAAGGAAGTCAAAGGAGCATAGGAGATCGAGGTATCTCTCATGCGCCGAAGCGTCACTGCCCATATTTAGTCCGCAATCCGGTGCCACAATCGGGTGATTCGTGGCGTTGTCTAAGGCAACTGTAATCATCATCCCCGAGCCGGCTTCGTTGAAAAGCCCGGCGTTCACGGCCCTAACCTGGCAGTCTCGTATCCAGGATGCATATATGAAGTGCGAAGGAGATGGAGATTGACGGTTGACGAAGGGGGCAATTAGGTCCCATCTTTTCATGCGAACCAGCTGTGCGCCCAATTCGTAACAAGCAACCGCCACAGCTAGGCTTTTTGAGGCAGAATCCGCCTTACTATCATCAATTGCGGCGTAGCAGTCGTAGAGAGCACCTGCCGCCTTCTCAAATATCGAGTCGTTGCAATAGCTAAGGGCATAGGCTCCGATGCCGGCAAGGCTGTTGATCGCATCTGCATCATCTTGAAACTCTGCGGCGACCTGAAAAATGAAGCGAGAAAGCTTCTCATTCTCCTTTTGCTCGAAGCAAGCTTCGAGCGAATGCACAAGCGCTTCTTCATCCATGCCGTAAACGAGAGGCGGCGTTTTACCCTTCTCTCCAAGAACGGCGATTATATTGTCCACGAGAGTATCCATTCGTTTGCTCTCGTCTTTCCTCACGCAAGCATCGTGCTGCTTCAATATTTCTGCCCACTGTGAATACTCAATGGGCCGATTCTGAGCTCCGTCGCGCCTAACTATTTCGCCCTCGCGAAATACGACAATTTGACGGCCTTTGCCATCTACTGTTTGTCCGAGCTTCGAAAAAGGAACGAGAAGCCCGTCTTCGAGGCTTAACAGGCAAACCAAACAGTATGTGTGTCCATCAACCTCATGTAATTGGGAGATGGCGGTCAAAGGCGCCTGAACATATTTTCTTATTTTGTCTGTTAAGACCGCTCCATCAAACTGCACCCAGTTGGTATCCTCGCTTCTAGCCGATGGATTTCCGTCATCGTCCACTCCAATGACGATGTAACCACCGGGATAACGGTTGCACATCGAAACAGCGTCTTTTACAAAATCGAGCTCATCGATCTTCTTGGAAAAATCTAGCGTCTCCTTAAAATCGAGCTCGCTGCATTCACCGCCAGATTTCAATAGCTCGAAAAGTTTTTCTCTATCGGTTCGTCCGTCTACTACGATCATCTATGCGCCAACCTATCGATTTCCTATGCCCGTCAAACAATCTCTTCATTTCGTTCATGCGGGTGGCACCAATCGTCTGATACGTAGAGAGCGCTTTCATCAACGCATCAGCCAAAAGACGTCCTCCCATCTAAGTTAATACTGGACATTATCCCATCGTTTTGGCTACTTAGAGAACCATCGCTATGCTATCCGGTCAAATCCAGTATTGATCATTACCACTTTCATGTGGTTGCCACGGTGAGCGCAAGCAAACCATCAGCTCAAACAACGAAAACCAGTTGTAGCATTGCGAAAGAACGCACTGACCGGCGAACCGATGCCCGCTCGTCCGTTCCAGTTTGCCCAGACGCCCCTCCCACGATGCCCATGTCCCAATCGATGGGTAACATTTATCCGGGTGCATCTGGGGCAACGGGCCGGCAGACCCGCGCAAGGTCGCTCGCATAACACGCAACATCAAACACGACAGAAGAGGCGAACGACAGATGCCGGACCCCGGATGACAGCACCGCGGAAGACAAGCACTCCGACCACAACCGAACAACTCCAGCTACTAGGCAGGCGCCCACATGGGCGCCTTTTACTTTTCAGGGACTTAGCCGAGAGCTAATGCACGCGGCTCATGGCTGTTTCGTGAAGGCTCGACCAGCTCGACCCACCTCGACCCGTCTCCGCTCCCGCCGTGCGCGCCAACCGCCATCAGCGGTTCAATCGTCGCGAAGACGAAAACGCACGCGGAACCGCGCAGACGCATCGCGCGGAAGATTGGAAGCAGCCATGGCGCACGCGACGAAATGCGCCGCGCCCGAGGGCAACCGGGGCCGCGACGAGTGGATGACGGTGATCGAGATGCAGGAGTACATGGGGGCGAGCCGAAGCAAGGCGTACGACCTCATCTGGTCGGGAGAGATCGACTCGTACAGGCTCGGCAGGAAGCTCCTGGTTTCGAGGTCGTCCGTGGACGCCTACATCGAGTCGAGGAGCGGCAGAAAATGACGGCGGCGACCGCCCTGGGAGCCGCTCGCGGCCGGGCACGCGAGGGAGCCTCGAGACGAAAGGAGCTCGAGAACGACCATGACCAAGAGCATTAGCAGGAGACAGGTGAGGCCCATCGTATCCTCCAACGCGATATTCGGCGCCGACGAGGCGTGCGCGATGCTGCGCATCAGGCGCGACGCCATGTACCGACTCGCCAAGGACCCCGACGCCCCTTTCCCATCCACTAATATGAGGATTGGAAAGCCTCGTTGTAGCGGCTTTCCGCATTTCGCAACCAATGAAAACCGAGTCAGGACGCCTGGCTAGATGGTGAGCGCCGCTCGCACCTGCGTATGCTGAGTTTTTACTCCCCATTGCATATGCCAATGCATTTCCGGTATGTACGGGGAGTAAACGACGCGGTGGCTTACATGGCGGCACACGACAGTACGCCGTGGCTTTTCCCTGATTGCCCCCGTTTTCATTAAGACGGCAAGATTCTTTACTCCCCATTAACCACCTGGGGAAACGCCGTACGGAGACCACTAAAATGCCCATTGAGTTTGATTTGAGCTTCACGGGCCCCGAAACGGCACCGTTTGGCCCTCGGGGACAAAAACCGCGAGTCTACTCACTTGGGATAAATCCTTACTCCCATTCCCCCGAATACCGCCCCGTGCCTTGCTGTCTTGAAGCGCGGGGAGTAAATGGCGAAATCGCAGGTGAGAGGGAGTAAAAGTGCAAAGAAAAAGCCTCCGTCCCAACACGGGAACGGAGGCTCGATTACCGTATTTACTCACCGCCGTCGCTGGTGGCTTTGCCATGACTCTCGTACGAAACGAAACTCAGCGGCGCAGTGCGGCACTCAAAAGTGCAGGTCAAAGCCCTAGCGGCTTACTCCCACTCAATAGTGGCGGGCGGCTTGGAGGTGCAATCCAGCACGACGCGATTGATCTGGCGGCACTCGTTGGTGATGCGCGTGGAAATCGTGGCCAGCACGTCATAAGGCACGCGAGACCAGTCAGCGGTCATGGCGTCTTCGGAAGACACCGGACGCAGCACGATGGGGGAGCCATATGTACGCTCGTCTCCCTGCACGCCGACGGAATGGACATCGGCCAGCAGCACGACCGGGCACTGCCAGATGTCACGGTCAAGGCCGGCCTTGGAAAGCTCCTCACGGGCGATGGCATCGGCTTCACGCAGCAGATCAAGACGTTCCTTGGTGATTTCGCCGATGATACGGATACCCAAGCCGGGGCCTGGGAAGGGCTGACGCCATACGATTTCGTCGGGCAGACCAAGTTCGGTGCCGATGGCACGCACCTCATCCTTGAACAGGGTGCGTAGCGGCTCGATGAGCTGGAACTTGATGTCCTTGGGCAGGCCGCCGACATTGTGGTGAGACTTGATGTTGGCCGCGCCGTCGCCACCGCCGGATTCAACGACATCCGGGTAGAGCGTGCCCTGCACGAGGAACTTGACTTCCTTGCCGCGGGCGCCGGCCTCTTCGAGTACCTGACGCTGGGCCTTTTCAAACGTGCGAATGAACTTCTCGCCGATGATCTTGCGCTTACGTTCCGGCTCGGAGACGCCCTTCAGCGCCTTGAGGAAGTCATCGGCCGCGTCCACGGTGATGAGTTTGATACCGGTGGCGGCCACGAAGTCATGCTTGACCTGCTCGACCTCGCCCTTGCGCAGCAGACCGTGATCCACGAACACGCAGGTGAGTTGGTCTCCAATGGCCTTGTGTACCAGAGCGGCAGCCACGGCAGAATCCACACCACCAGACAGACCGCAGATTACTTCGGCATCGCCGACCTTCTCGCGGATTTTCTTGACCTGGTCCTCAATAATGGAGGAGGCATCCCAATCGTTGGGCAACGCGGCGCAGCGGTGCAGGAAGTTCTCGATGAGCTTCTGGCCGAGCGGCGAATGCTTGACTTCCGGATGCCACTGCACGCCATACAGCTTGCGGGACTCATCGGCCATGGCGGCAACAGGTGCGCCTTCGGTATGCGCGAGCACCGTGAAGCCTGCCGGAGCCTGCTCAACGGCCACGCCATGGCTCATCCACGTGGTCTGCTCGGCGGGGGAGCCGGCAAGAATGCCCTCGGCATCATCAATCGCGGCCTCGGTCTTGCCGTATTCGCCCAGGGCGGCCTTATCCACCTTGCCGCCGAGCTCGTAGGCCATGACCTGGAAGCCGTAGCAGATGCCGAGCACCGGAACACCGGACTCGAATACCTTAGTATCTATGGTCGGCGCGCCGGGCTCGAATACGGAGGCCGGGCCACCGGACAGAATAATCGCCTTCGGATCCTTGGCCAGGATCTCGTCAACGGGCATGGAATGAGGGACCAGTTCAGAGTAGACGCCGGCCTCGCGTACGCGGCGGGCGATGAGCTGGGCGTACTGGGCGCCGAAGTCGACGACAAGCACAGGACCGTTTGCCATTGATTTTCCCCTAACGTTTAATGGGATTCACCGTGGGTTGAACATCAACGATTATCACCGGTCAATACGACAAGCCCGACACGCGATGGCTCTGTGCGGAAAACGAACAAATTTCTGGTCTTCACAGGAACAACACGCCGGTTTCGAACATGGCGAATCGAACGTACGACAATGGCATGAACAAAGGGTCTTCCGCTTATTCTCGCCCATTTGCGCATTTCTGACATATAAACCGAATGCTCACAAACCAATGGTTGAATCGCACAAATATTGAAATTTCCAGCACAATTTCGAACACACCCGCAAGAAATCGTTCAAAAGTCGTGTTGTCCTCGTACCATGACGATTGATTGGGAACGGGAATCCTTGGCGCCGCAAGGAACCAAGGCCCGTGACCTAACGGAAATAATCAATCGCACGATCACGTGCAGGAGTACAGGAGTACACATGACGAGTCCTGTTATTGGCACCCCTTGGAAGAAGCTCAACGCTCCGGTTTCCGAGGAGTCCCTCGAAGGCGTTGACAAGTACTGGCGCGTTGCCAACTACCTTTCCATCGGCCAGATTTATCTGCGTTCCAACCCGCTGATGAAGGCTCCCTTCACCCGCGAAGATGTGAAGCACCGTCTGGTCGGCCACTGGGGCACTACCCCTGGCCTGAACTTCCTCATCGGCCACATCAACCGCTTCATCGCTGACCACGGCCAGAACACCGTGATCATCATGGGCCCGGGCCACGGTGGCCCGGCTGGTACCTCCCAGTCCTACCTGGACGGCACCTATACCGAGACCTTCCCGAAGATCACCAAGGATGAGGCTGGTCTGCAGAAGTTCTTCCGTCAGTTCTCCTACCCGGGCGGTATCCCGTCCCACTTCGCTCCGGAGACCCCGGGCTCCATCCACGAGGGTGGTGAGCTGGGCTACGCTCTGTCTCACGCTTACGGCGCCATCATGGACAACCCGAGCCTGTTCGTCCCGGCCATCGTCGGCGACGGCGAAGCTGAGACCGGCCCGCTGGCTACCGGCTGGCAGTCCAACAAGCTCGTGAACCCGCGCACCGACGGTATCGTGCTGCCGATCCTGCACCTCAACGGCTACAAGATCGCCAACCCGACCATCCTGTCCCGCATCTCCGACGAAGAGCTCCACGAGTTCTTCCACGGCATGGGTTACGAGCCCTACGAGTTCGTCGCTGGCTTTGACGATGAAGATCACATGTCCATCCACCGCCGCTTCGCCGAGCTGTGGGAGACCATCTGGGACGAGATCTGCGACATCAAGGCCGCCGCTCAGACCGATAACGTGCACCGTCCGTTCTACCCGATGCTGATTTTCCGCACCCCGAAGGGTTGGACCTGCCCGAAGTACATCGACGGCAAGAAGACCGAGGGCTCCTGGCGCGCTCACCAGGTGCCGCTGGCTTCCGCCCGCGACACCGAGGCCCACTTCGAGGTCCTCAAGAACTGGCTCGAGTCCTACAAGCCGGAAGAGCTGTTCGACGCCAACGGCGCTGTCAAGGACGACGTCCTTGCCTTCATGCCGAAGGGTGAGCTGCGTATCGGTGCCAACCCGAACGCCAACGGTGGTGTGATTCGCGACGACCTGAAGCTGCCGAACCTCGAGGACTACGAGGTCAAGGAAGTGGCTGAGTACGGCCACGGCTGGGGCCAGCTCGAGGCCACCCGTACCCTGGGTGCCTACACTCGCGACATCATCAAGAACAACCCGCGCGACTTCCGTATCTTCGGACCGGATGAGACCGCTTCCAACCGTCTGCAGGCTTCCTACGAGGTCACCAACAAGCAGTGGGATGCTGGCTACATCTCCGATGAGGTCGACGAGCACATGCACGTCTCCGGCCAGGTCGTCGAGCAGCTGTCCGAGCACCAGATGGAAGGCTTCCTCGAGGCCTACCTGCTGACCGGTCGTCACGGTATCTGGAGCTCCTACGAATCCTTCGTCCACGTGATCGACTCCATGCTCAACCAGCACGCCAAGTGGCTTGAGGCTACCGTCCGCGAGATTCCGTGGCGCAAGCCGATCGCCTCCATGAACCTGCTGGTCTCCTCCCACGTTTGGCGTCAGGACCACAACGGCTTCTCCCACCAGGACCCGGGTGTCACCTCCGTCCTGCTGAACAAGTGCTTCCACAACGACCACGTCATCGGCATCTACTTCGCCACCGATGCGAACATGCTGCTGGCCATCGCCGAGAAGTGCTACAAGTCCACCAACAAGATCAACGCCATCATCGCCGGCAAGCAGCCCGCTGCCACCTGGCTGACCCTGGACGAGGCTCGTGCCGAGCTCGCCAAGGGTGCCGCCGCTTGGGATTGGGCTTCCACCGCCAAGAACAACGATGAGGCCGAGGTCGTGCTCGCCGCCGCTGGCGACGTCCCGACCCAGGAGATCATGGCCGCTTCTGACAAGCTGAAGGAACTGGGCGTCAAGTTCAAGGTTGTGAACGTTGCCGACCTGCTCTCCCTGCAGTCTGCCAAGGAGAACGACGAGGCTCTGAGCGACGAGGAGTTCGCCGACATCTTCACCGCCGACAAGCCGGTGCTGTTCGCATACCACTCCTACGCTCACGACGTGCGCGGTCTGATCTACGATCGTCCGAACCACGACAACTTCAACGTCCACGGCTACGAGGAGGAGGGCTCCACCACCACCCCGTACGACATGGTTCGCGTCAACCGCATCGACCGCTACGAGCTGACCGCCGAGGCTCTGCGCATGATCGACGCCGACAAGTACGCCGACAAGATCGACGAGCTCGAGAAGTTCCGTGACGAGGCCTTCCAGTTCGCCGTCGACAAGGGCTACGACCACCCGGACTACACCGACTGGGTGTACTCCGGCGTGAACACCGACAAGAAGGGCGCCGTCACCGCCACTGCCGCCACCGCTGGCGACAACGAGTGATGACACCACTTCGGTGTTGTTAGTTCGCTAACACGAAGGGCCCGGGATTCGTCCCGGGCCCTTTTCGTTTCCCCGATTACCGGGGCTTCCCACCCGACATCCGGGCAACCGTCTATTGTGTTGAAGTGTTCTGAACACTGAAGATTACTTCAAGACATTCCAATCGAAGGGAATACGTCAGTTATGGCATTATCCGCAGCCATCGTTCTCGCTGCCGGTGAAGGCACCCGTATGCGTTCCAACAAGCCCAAAGTCCTGCACACCTTTGCGGGCAAGACCTTCCTCAACAGGGTCATGAATTCGGTCTCCGCGCTGAACCCCGGCACTCTTGCAGTAGTGGTGCACTTCCAAGCCGAGCGTGTCAGCGAAGCAGCCCGATCCTATGACGAGCACGTCACCATCGTGAACCAGGACGATATCCCCGGAACCGGCCGTGCCGTGCAGTGCGCGATGGCCCAGCTCGCCGCCCAGTCCGAACTTGACGGCCCGGTGCTAATCGCCGCCTCGGACATGCCGCTGCTGGATAGTGAGACGCTGCGCAAACTGGTCGAATTCCACACCGCATCCGGAAACGGCGCCACCGTGCTCACCACCATGCTTGATGATCCGACCGGCTATGGCCGCATCATCCGTGACCGTGAGGGCAACGTGCTGCGCATCGTCGAGCAGAAAGACGCCAACCGCAGCGAACTGGCCGTGCAGGAAGTGAACACCTCCGTCTATGTGTTCGAGGCCTCCGTGCTGGTCGAGGCCATCGCCGGCCTCAAATCCAATAACGCCCAAGGCGAGTTCTATCTGACCGACGCGTTGGAGACCGCCAAGTCCGCAGGCAAGGTCGGCGCATTCGCCGCGCCAGATCCGCTCACCGTGGAAGGTGTGAACGACCGCGTGCAGCTTGCCGCGCTGTCCAAAGCCTATAACCGCCGCATCTGCGAACGCTGGATGCGCGATGGCGTGACCATTCTCGACCCGGAGACCACGTGGATTGAAGACGACGTGGAAATCGGCCGTGACGCCACCATCCTCCCCGGCTCCTTCCTGCAGGGCCACACAGTCATCGGACAGGAAGCTACAGTCGGCCCGTACACCACATTGATCGATGCGACGGTCGATGACGGTGCCGTGGTCGAGCGTTCCCGCGTGCAGGAATCCCACATCGGCGCGCGCACGAACATCGGACCGTGGACCTACCTGCGTCCGGGCAACGAATTCGGCGAGGACGCCAAGGCCGGTGCGTTCGTCGAGATGAAGAAGGCTCACATCGGTAACGGCACCAAGGTGCCGCACCTGAGCTATGTGGGAGACGCCCAGCTTGGCGACCACACGAACGTCGGCGGCGGCACCATCACCGCCAACTATGACGGCGTGCACAAAAACCGTACCAAGATCGGCTCCGATTGCCACATCGGTGCAGGCAACCTGCTGGTGGCCCCGGTCGAAGTCGGCAATAATGTGACCTCCGGCGCCGGTTCCGTGATCCGTCACGCTGTTCCCGACGATACGATGGTCTACTCCGAAAACACGCAGCATAACGTCGAGGGCTGGAAGCCCGCTTGGGAGCGCTGAATCATGCCCGCAGTACAGGATTCCATCAACGCCATCCGCGTGGCCGCCGAGGCGGCAGACCGTATCAAAGCCACTGATATCGTGGCTTTCGACGTTGCCGACCTGCTTGGCATCACCGACATCATGATGATTGCCGGTGCCTCGAACGAGCGTCAGGTGCTGGCCGTGGCCGAGGAAATCGAGAAGGATCTCTTCCTCAAGTGCGATGGCCGTCAACCGCGTTCGCGCGAAGGTCTGACCGAGGGGCAGTGGGTATTGCTGGACTATGGCGACTTCGTGATTCACGTCATGCATGATGAAGCCCGTGAATTCTACGGTCTTGAGCGTTTGTGGAAGGATTGCGAGAGCATCGATCTTCAGCTCGAGCATCCTGAAAGCGTGGCGGCATGACGGCTCAGCATGTTCGTTCCATATTCCTGGTTCGGCACGGACGTACGTCGTATAACGCGGCCCATAAGTTGCAAGGGCAGGTCGACATTCCGCTGGATGCCGTAGGCCAATGGCAGGTGCGTCAGACTGCTGCAGCGCTGAAGGACCTATACGTCGATCGCAGGCCGGAAACCGACGAACGCATCATCGTGTGTTCCGATCTGAGCCGTGCGCATGCCACCGCACAGGCTTTTGCAGATGTACTGGATGGCGCCGAAGTGCACGATGATCCTCGCGTACGCGAACGCAGTTTTGGCGATTGGGACGGTCACGCCGTATCCGAACTGGCTGAGCGATATCCTGAGGACTTCCGTTCCTGGATGGAGCATCGCGGCGGCGAGATGAAGTATGGCGCCGAGGCCAAAGAACATGTGGGGGAGCGTGGCGTCGAAGCCCTGCGTGACTGGTCCACGCGTGCCGGCACGGACACCGATCTCTTTGTGTTCTCCCATGGTGCGTGGATTGCACAGACGCTTCAGACGCTGCTGGGCATCACCGCAGTCGATCCCACTTTTTCGACGGTGATATCCATGCGCAATGCACACTGGGTGCGTTTGGTTCCCATGGATGAGCCTGATGACACGATTCGTTGGCGGCTCATGGACTATAACCACGGTCCAGCCGTCGCCGATACCGACGAATGGGAACGGGAACGTTGATCTGAACAGCCGGTGATTGTGGTGTCGCCAAATCACGCCAATGTCATTTGGCGACACGCCGATTTGCGGGATGCAGGAACCCGTCGTAATGTAGACAAGGTTCGAAAATGGACTGACAATTGAAAACGGGGCTATAGCGCAGCTGGTAGCGCATCTCCATGGCATGGAGAGGGTCGGGGGTTCGAATCCCCCTAGCTCCACAAACAAGGCCGGTGCAATATGCACCGGCCTTCTGTATTTGGCGTGCACCTTAGTCGTGCAGCACTCCGAAGTGCAGCAAGGCGTGTAATACGCCGTCATGATCCACATCATCCGTGACATAGTCGGCAGCGGCCTTGGGCCCGTCCGTGGCGTTGCCCATGGCGACCCCGATTCCGGCATAGGCCAGCATGTCCGTGTCGTTGCCGCCGTCGCCAAAGGCCATGGTCTGTTCGCGGGTGATGCCGTAATGCTTCATAAAACGCTGAATGCCCCGTGGTTTGCCACCATCGGCGGGAATCAGATCGGTGAAGTCCGGGTGCCAGCGCACGCCGCGTATGTTGCTGCACAGTCCCACCAGTTCGTCTTCCAGTTCGGGGTCGATGAACGGGCTGATCTGGAAGGTCTCGTGCGTCAACGCCCGCAAACGAGGATTCTCGAAATATTGGACGGGGGCGGTTTTGCCAAGACCGCTCCAGGTCTGCTGCAATGCCTCGTTGGTATGGTTGAAGTAGACGTAATCCTTTTCACCAAAATCACACACCACATCGGGATGCTGGTCGAGCCAATCCAAAATCACGCGGATATCAGACTGATCCAAGGCCTGTGATTCAAGATATCCCTGTTCGTCAAAACAATATTGACCATTGAACGCCACAATGCCGTCGAATGAGATCGGCATGGTGTCCAGCACCACCTTCATCTGAGAAGGAGCGCGGCCGGTGCAGATAAGCACCTTGATGCCTGCTGATTGAAGCCGCTGAATAGCCTCAACGGTGGAATCGGGAACCTTGTGCGTGACGAAACTTGTGAGCGTGCCGTCGATGTCGAAAAACACAGCTTTAATGTCGGTGGTAGTCATGCTTCTATTTTCGAGGCTCCTCTCGACGCGCCAGACATGCTTATAGCGTGCTATCAACATCAGGCAACGCAATGTGTTGCATGCGCGCCATAAAAGACACCTATACGGCAATCCGCCATTTTTGACCATTTCTGGGATTTTGGGCGCTACGGTGGAACCTGTCATCAACGTGATGGGTTCGCTTGGGGAAGCGAATCACCGTAAGAAGATGCAACAGCAATTTCCATGAGAGAGAGGAATCATTCATCATGACAGCAGCAACCCAGCCGGCAACTCCGGCCGCTCCCAACAGCAACGAACCGGTGCGCGTGAACCACACCGCCCGTAACATCATCATTACCATCGTGGTCGTGGCGATCATCGCCGTGGCCGCGTTCTTCGGCTACCGTGCGGTGGCCGGCGCTAACGAATCCAGCGCCAAGGGCAGCAAAGACAACCCGGTCAAGATCGGTGTGGTCGGTGCCACCAACCCGGAATGGGTCAAGTTCAAGCAGAATGCCGAAAAGGCCGGCATCTATGTCGATATCGTGGACTTCCAGGACTACACTTCCGAGAACCCGGCCCTTGATTCCGGCGAGCTGGACCTCAACGAGTTCCAGCACCTGCTCTACCTCGCCAACTACAACGTGAGCAACAACAAGGATCTGCAGCCCATCGGCGGCACCGCCATCTACCCGCTCGGCGTGTACTCCACCAAGGTCAAGGACATCAAGGACATCAAGCAGGGCGACACCGTCACCATTCCGAACGATGAGACCAACCAGGCCCGCGCCATCGGCGTGCTCAAGGCAGCAGGTCTCGTCACGCTCAAGGGCGACTGGACCGCCTTCTCCACCCCGGCCGACATCGATGAAGCCAAGAGCAAGGTCAAGGTCACCCCGCTGAAGGCCGAACAGGTGGCCACCACCCTCAAGGATCCGACCATCGCCGCCGGTGTGATCAACAACGATTACGTGGCCGACGCGGGCCTCAACCCGAAAGACGCCATCTATCAGGATGACGCCGAATCCGAGGAAGCCCGCCCATACATCAACGTGTGGGTGGCCCGTAAGACTGACGTGAACAACGAGACCTACAAGAAGCTCGTCTCCATCTTCCAGCAGAAGGACGTGCTCGACGCCCTCCAGGAGAACTCCGGCGGCACCGCGGTGTTTGCCGACAAGTTCAGCGCCAAGCAGCTGCAGGGCTTCCTGTCCGACATCGAGAAGGACGCCAAGGCCCAGAAGTAAGAGAACCATCGGCTGGTTTCCGCACCGAGCTGTAGTAGCGAGTATTCGATGCGCATAGCCTGCTGAACCGTAACGGAGCGAGCCGCCTGCATAAGGCCCGCTCCGTTACGGCATAACTAGACCGGATGCAATCGCCGGTATTCCAGCCCATACAACATTGGAGCAACAGTGAGCGATCCCATCATCACTTTTGATCACGTGGTCAAAGAGTTCAAGATACGAGGACGAAAGGCCGAGACCGCGCGAGCCGTGAATGATGTCAGCCTGAGCATTGACCGTGGCGACATTTTCGGCATCATCGGCTATTCCGGTGCCGGCAAATCCACTCTGGTGAGGCTGATCAACGCACTGGAGCGGCCCACTTCCGGCACGGTGACCGTGCTCGGTACCGACATCACGGCACTGAACGAGAGCAAGTTGCGCCCTATCAGGCAGAAAATCGGCATGATTTTCCAGCAGTTCAACCTGTTCTCCACCAAAACGGTGTCGCAAAACATCGCTTATCCGCTTCAACTTGATCATTGGCGCAAGGACTATCAGGATCGGCGCGTCAAAGAGCTCCTGGAATTCGTGGGATTGGCCGAGCATGCGGATAAGTACCCCTCACAGCTGTCCGGTGGTCAGAAACAACGTGTCGGCATTGCTCGCGCGCTAGCCACCAATCCGGAAATCCTGCTCGCGGATGAGGCTACCAGCGCGCTCGACCCTGAAACCACCACCGAGGTACTGGCGTTGCTCAAGCGAGTGAATGAGGAATTCGGCATCACCATCGTGCTGATCACTCACCAGATGAACGTGGTCCAGCAGATTGCCAACCGTGTGGCGGTTATGAGTTCCGGACGCGTGGTCGAATCCGGTGACGTGTACGACGTATTCGCCGCGCCTCGCCAGCCAGTCACCAAACGGTTCATTGCCACCGCTTTGTCGGGGCTTCCTGAGGAAAGCCGTGTCGAACGTCTGCATGGCGAGTGGTCGGGACGCATTGTCACCGTACTCATCCGGCAAAAGGATGTCTCTGATGACCATGGGCGCACATTGCATGCCTCAGGGCAGAACATTTCAGAGCTGATCGCCAAATATGGTGTGGAATCCAGTCTGCTGTATGGCGGCATCGATACGGTCAAGGGATCGGCTATCGGCGCAATCACCTATGAATTCAACGGCCCTGGATGGCATGTGGACGAGTTTTTGCGTGAACTCGCGCAACACAGCGATGTCATTGATTTCGGCACCGCCGAGAAACCAGCGGCATACGCTGATGCGGTCGCCAATCATATTGCCGGTGCCGAAGCGGCCATAGCCAACCAGCAATCCGTGAGCCAGGATGAGTCGGCGGAAATCTCCGCCAGCCATGAAGGAGCCAACGCATGATTACCCTTGCCAACCCCCGTAGCGATTGGACTGTGCTGCGCCCGCTCCTGTTTGAATCTATCGGTCAGACACTGACGATGGTGCTTATCACTCTTGTCGTAGGAGGACTTCTTGGATTGATTCTTGGTGTGGTGCTCTATGGCACGCGTCCAGGCAATTTGTTTGAGAACGCCATCGTCTACCGGATTCTCGACGTGATCGTCAATATCGTCCGCCCGATCCCGTTCATCATCTTCCTGGCCGCCATGCAGCCGTTGACCATTGTGGCGGTCGGCACCTCCATCGGTACCGTGGCCGCCATCTTCCCGATGGTGGTGATGTGCACTTTTGCCACATCTCGTCTGGTTGAGCAGAATCTTGTTCCGGTCGATCCCGGCGTCATTGAGGCGGCGCGTTCGATGGGCGCCAGCAAATTCACCATCATCCGTACCGTGCTGATTCCCGAGGCCTTGGCCCCGTTGATTCTGGCCTATGCGTTCCTGTTTATCGGCGTGCTCGACATGTCTGCCATGGCCGGATACATCGGTGGCGGCGGACTTGGTAACTTCGCCATTGCTTACGGTTATCAGAAGTTCGACCAGACCGTCACATGGACGGCAGTGATCATCATGATCGTGCTGGTGCAGGTGGTGCAGGGCATCGCCAACGCCATTGCCAAGCGTCTGCTCAAGCGACAGCAATGATCAATGATGTCTGCCGAGCCCTCGCCAATATGAAGCGGAGGCTTCGTCATATTGTCCGTTCTACTACAATCGAGAACCATGAGTGAACATATCGATATCGGCCACGAACTCATTACCATCCGTCACTATCTGCACGCCCACCCCGAGCGCAGTTTTCAGGAATTCGACACCAGTATCTACCTAACCGACCAGCTCAAGGCGCACGGCATCGAAATCCTGCCCAACTCCATGGAAACTGGTGTGGTGGGTCTTATCCAAGGGGAAGCCGGGCCCGGACCACGCATCGGATTGCGCGCGGACATCGACGGCTTGCCCATTGTGGAGGATTCCGGGTTGGAATTCAGCTCCGTCAACAAAGGCGTGATGCACGGCTGCGGCCATGACCTGCACATGACCGGTCTGCTCGGAGCCGCCTTCTGGCTTGCCAATCACCGCGACAAATTCGCCGGCTCCATCAAGATCCTGTTCCAGCCCAGTGAGGAGACGGGGCAGGGTGCCCGTGCGATGATTGACGCCGGCTTGGTGGATGACGTCGATGCCATCATCGGTACCCACAACAACCCGAACTATGCCCCTGGTCAGCTTGCCATCGGTGCTGAACCGATGATGGCTGGCTGTGTGAAATTCCATGTGACGCTCCATGCTCAGGGGACGCATGCCGCCTACCCGTACAAAGGCACCGGCCCGCTTGAGGCGCTTGCCAGCATGATTTTGAGCCTACAGACCATCGTGAGCCGCAATGTGACGCCCTTCCATCCGCTGGTGCTGTCCGTCACGGAAGTGCATGGCGGCGACGTGTGGAACGTGGTGCCCGCCGAAGCCGGTTTCCAAGGCACGGTGCGTTACTTCCATAAGGAAGATGGCAATCTGGTGGGTCGTCGATTCAAGGAGGTCGTTGAACATACGGCTGAGGCGTACGGTATTACGGCCGATGTGGACTGGAACGATTTCAGGATCCGTTGGTCTCCAATCCGTCCCTCGCCAAGGCCGTGGCCGCCGACGTCAACGATTATGCGCAGCTCGAGCCGATTCGTCCGTCAATGGCGGGGGAGGACTTCTGCGAGTTTGCAAAAGTCACGTTGCCGGTGTTTGCGTTCGTGGGCTCAAACGGCCAAGAGGGTTGCGCCGACTGGCACAGCCCGCACTTCGTGGGTCTGGATGAATCCATCCCCACGTTCGTCAACTTCTATGTCAACGCCGCCCTGCGCGTACTCAACGAATTGAGGTAAATTCTTCTCTGGCTCCCCTCTCTGAGGGGAGCTGTCGCCGCAGGCGACTGAGGGGAGCCAGGTGGAGGTCAACGGTGAGTACACTAAGAAGCTATGACACAGCTTCGCTTCGCACTCGCCCAGATTGACACTTGCGTCGGTGCACTCGACGCCAACGCCGCCAAAGTGCTCGACTATTCCCGCAAGGCCGCTGCTGGGGGCGCTCAAGTAGCGGTATTCCCGGAAATGACGCTCACCGGATATCCCATTGAGGATTTGGCTTTGCGCCGCACCTTCCGCAAGGCCGCGTGGGACAAGGCCAATGAACTGGCCGGTCAGCTTCAGGACGAAGGTCTTGGCCATTTGTTCGTGGTGGTCGGCACTGTGGGTACCGATCGGGAGACCAGCAAGCCGCGTAACCGTCTGGTGGTGCTGCATGAGGGCGTGGTCTGGACCGGCTATGACAAGCACTTCCTGCCCAACTACGGCGTATTCGATGAGTTCCGCATCTTCTCCGCAGGAAACCGTTCCGTGACCCTCGAGGTGAATGGCACCACTATCGGCGTGGCCATTTGCGAGGATATCTGGCAGGACGGCGGCCCGGTGGCTGAACTCGCCACCAAAAACATCGACTTGCTGTTGACCATTAATGGCTCTCCGTATGAGGAAGGCAAGACCAACACTCGTTTTGAACTGGCGCAACGCCGTGCTGCCGAGGTCAACGCTCCGCTTATTTATCTGAATCAGGTGGGCGGTCAGGATGATTTGGTGTTCGACGGCGGTAGCTTCGTGGTAGATGCGGACGGTACGTTGCTCGAGCGCAGCCCGATGTTTATGGAAGACCTCACGTTCTGGGATTTCGATGCCGCTGCCGACCATCAGACCAAATCCACCATCGTGGCCGAACTTGACCCGGACGAAGAGGTGTACACCGCTTGCGTGCTTGGCCTCAAGGATTACATGGCCAAGAACCATTTCAACGGTGTGACGCTGGGACTTTCCGGCGGCATCGATTCCGCGTTGGTGGCCGCTATGGCCGCCGATGCCTGCGGCGGCGAGAACGTCTGGGGCATCTCCATGCCGTCCATGTACTCCTCTGATGGCTCCAAAGACGATGCTGCAGATCTGGCCGCCAACATCGGTGCGCACTATGAGGTTCAGCCCATTGAGCCGCTGTTCGTCGCATACCAGCATCAGCTTGCTCTCGATGGCGTGGCCGCAGAAAACCTGCAGGCTCGCATTCGCGGCGTCATCGTGATGGCAAGCTCCAATTCACGTGGTCTGCTTGCCGTGGCCACCGGCAACAAATCCGAACTGGCGTGCGGCTATTCGACCATCTATGGCGATGCGGTCGGTGGCTATGCGCCAATAAAGGATTTGCTGAAGACCCGTGTCTGGGAGATCAGCCGTTGGCGCAACAAGGCCGCAGCTGCGGGCGTTGGCATCGGCGGGCTCAAGATTGTAGGCAATGAGGAAGGCAATGCGGGCATTCCTTTGAAGAATGGCGTGATGATTCCGGTCTCGTCCATCGAAAAGGCGCCCTCGGCCGAATTGCGCCCAGGCCAGAAGGATTCCGATTCGTTGCCTGAATATGCATTGCTTGACAAGGTGCTGGCCGCCTATATCGAACATGCCCACGGCCGTGCAGACCTGTTGGCCGACGGATTCGATGAGGCCACGGTGGACACCGTGATGCGTTTGGTCGATCGCGCAGAGTGGAAGCGCCGACAATACCCGCTGGGTCCCAAGGTCACAGCTCTTGCCTTCGGGCGCGATCGTCGCCTGCCCATCACCAACGCATTCCGTGAATAGTTGCAAAAGAAGGTACCAATGGCAGATGATGAAAAGAATCAGTGGTATTACAACACCGTCAAGCAGCGGGCTGAATATGGCAAGATCTCGCCGATAGAACAGCGTATGGGTCCGTACAAGAGCAAAGAAGACGCTGAACATGCGTGGGATATCGTGGTGGACCGTAACGCCAAATGGGATGAGGAAAACCGCCGCTGGGATAACTACGGCGTCAAACCGTCCGCCGGCAAATCGTCGGATACCGACTGACCATATGTGTTTTCACCGCGATCGGCGAACATGCCGATGGCGGATGACAGATAGCTACACCGCTCAACTTCGCATCGAGAGTTGAGCGGTTTTGTCTAATATCGGCCGTGACAATCGGACGGCGGATGCCTGGAAACCGCTGGATTGGTAGCGCTCGCAGAAGAATGTGAGATAGCTCACTCCCAATTTCAGCTTTTCTCAAGACTGTGCAAACTACACTAGTGAAGCAAGGGTTCCGTGAAGATGCGAAACCTACAACCCCATTAAGGAGTGACATGACCGCAGTAGAAAATGCAGCTGTCTCCCAAGAGGAGCTCGACGCCAAGGCGTGGGCCGGCTTCACCGAGGGCAACTGGCAGAAGGATATCGACGTCCGCGACTTCATCCAGAAGAACTACACCCCGTACGAGGGTGATGAGAGCTTCCTGGCTCCTGCCACTGAGAAGACGAAGCACCTGTGGAAGTACCTCGACGACAACTACCTGGCTGTAGAGCGCAAGCAGCGCGTCTACGACGTGGACACCCACACCCCGGCTGGCATCGACGCCTTCCCGGCTGGCTACATCGACTCCCCGGAAGTCGACAATGTGATCGTTGGTCTGCAGACCGACGTGCCCTGCAAGCGCGCTATGATGCCGAACGGCGGCTGGCGTATGGTCGAGCAGGCCATCAAGGAAGCCGGCAAGGAGCCGGATCCGGAGATCAAGAAGATCTTCACCAAGTACCGCAAGACCCACAATGACGGCGTGTTCGGTGTGTACACCAAGAACATCAAGATCGCCCGCCACAACAAGATTCTGACCGGTCTGCCGGATGCTTACGGCCGTGGCCGCATCATCGGCGACTACCGTCGTGTGGCTCTGTACGGTGTCAACAAGCTGATTGCCTTCAAGAAGCGCGACAAGGACTCCATCCCGTACCGCAATGACTTCACCGAGCCGGAGATCGAGCACTGGATCCGCTTCCGTGAAGAGCACGACGAGCAGATCAAGGCCCTCAAGCAGCTGATCAACCTCGGCAACGAGTATGGCCTGGATCTGACCCGCCCGGCTCAGACCGCTCAGGAAGCCGTGCAGTGGACCTACATGGGCTACCTGGCCTCCATCAAGTCCCAGGACGGCGCCGCAATGTCCTTCGGCCGTAACTCTGCGTTCCTCGATGTCTTCATCGAGCGCGACCTCAAGGCCGGCAAGATCACCGAGACCGATGCTCAGGAGCTCATCGACAACATCGTCATGAAGCTGCGCATCGTCCGCTTCCTGCGCACCAAGGATTACGACAACATCTTCTCTGGTGACCCGTACTGGGCGACCTGGTCTGATGCCGGCTTCGGCGACGACGGCCGTCCGATGGTCACCAAGACCTCTTTCCGTCTGCTCAACACCCTGACCCTTGAGCACCTCGGACCTGGCCCTGAGCCGAACATCACCATCTTCTGGGATCCGAAGCTGCCGGAAGGCTACAAGCGCTTCTGCGCCAAGATCTCCATCGACACCTCGGCTATTCAGTACGAGTCCGACAAGGAAATCCGCTCCCACTGGGGCGACGACGCCGCCATCGCTTGCTGCGTCTCCCCGATGCGCGTGGGCAAGCAGATGCAGTTCTTCGCTGCTCGTGTGAACTCCGCCAAGGCTCTGCTGTACGCCATCAACGGCGGCCGCGATGAGATGACCGGCATGCAGGTCATCGACAAGGGCATCATCGACCCGATCGCCCCGGAAGCCGATGGCACTCTGGACTACGCGAAGGTCAAGGACAACTATGAGAAGGCTCTCGAGTGGCTGTCCGAGACTTACGTCGAGGCTCTGAACATCATCCATTACATGCACGATAAGTACGCCTACGAGTCCATCGAGATGGCCCTGCATGACAAGGAAGTGTACCGTACCCTTGGTTGCGGTATGTCCGGTCTGTCCATCGCCGCCGACTCCCTGGCTGCCATCAAGTATGCCAAGGTCTACCCGATCTACAACAAGGATGCCAAGAACCTCGAAGGCCACGAGTACGAGTACGTCGAGGGCGCTGACGACGATTTGGTCGTCGGCTACCGCACTGAGGGCGACTTCCCGGTCTACGGCAACGATGATGATCGCGCCGATGACATCGCCAAGTGGGTTGTCTCCACTGTGATGGGCCAGGTCAAGCGCCTGCCCGTCTACCGTGGTGCCGTCCCGACCCAGTCCATCCTGACCATCACCTCCAACGTGGAGTACGGCAAGAACACCGGTTCCTTCCCGTCCCGCCACAAGAAGGGCACTCCGTACGCTCCGGGCGCCAACCCGGAGAACGGCATGGACTCCCACGGCATGCTGCCGTCCATGTTCTCCGTCGGCAAGATCGACTACAACGACGCTCTTGACGGCATTTCGCTGACCAACACCATCACCCCTGATGGCCTGGGCCGCGATGAGGCCGAGCGTATCGGCAACCTGGTCGGCATCCTGGATGCCGGCAACGGCCACGGCCTCTACCACGCGAACATCAACGTTCTGCGCAAGGAGACCATGGAGGACGCCGTCGAGCACCCCGAAAAGTACCCGCACCTGACCGTGCGCGTCTCCGGCTACGCGGTGAACTTCGTCAAGCTCACCAAGGAGCAGCAGCTCGACGTCATCTCCCGTACCTTCCACCAGGGCGCCGTCGTCGACTGATGACCAACCCCGCGATACGCGGCAATGACTAATCGAAGGGGTGGGGCTCAGCTCCACCCCTTCGTTATTTCCCCACATAGACTTTCGCATCATTTGGGACAGGAGGACGACGATGCCCGCAACACCCACGTTCCGCACCACTACCAGGCATATGCTCAAGGAATCGAAGACCTATGCCTCACAGACTTTGATGGGCGGCCTTTCCGGCTTTGAATCCCCAATCGGACTCGACCGACGTGACCGCCTCTCCGCCCTCAAATCCGGCGATATCGGCTTCGTGCACTCCTGGGATATCAACACTTCCGTGGACGGTCCGGGCACCCGCATGACCGTGTTCATGTCCGGCTGCCCGCTGCGCTGCCAGTACTGCCAGAACCCTGACACCTGGAAGATGCGTGACGGCAAGCCCGTCTATCTCGATGCCATGATCAAGAAGGTCGACCGCTACAAGGACCTGTTCAAGGCCACGCATGGCGGCATCACATTCTCCGGCGGCGAATCCATGATGCAGCCCGCCTTCGTCTCGCGTGTGTTCCACGCGGCCAAGGAGATGGGCGTACATACCTGCCTCGATACATCCGGCTTCCTCAACACCAACTACACTGACGAGATGCTCGAGGACATCGACCTGTGTCTACTCGATGTCAAGTCCGGCGACGAGGAGACTTATCATAAGGTGACCGGCGGCACGTTGCAGCCCACCATCGATTTCGGCCAGAGGCTCGCCAAGGCCGGCAAGAAGATTTGGGTGCGATTCGTGCTGGTGCCGGGACTGACCGACTCCGAGGAAAACGTGGAGAACGTAGCCAAGATCTGCGAGACCTTCGGTGATTCCGTCGAACATATCGACGTGTTGGGCTTCCATCAGCTCGGTCGCCCGAAGTGGCATGAGCTGCGCATCCCATATCCGTTGGAGAACCAGAAGGGGCCCAACGCCGCTACTCGCGAACGTGTGGCCAAGCAATTCAAAGATCATGGCTTCACTGTGTACTAAATCTCGATGAAGCTCTCCTCAGAGAGGGGAGCCAAGTTATATCTCTCTGGCTCCCCTCTCTGAGGAGAGCTGTCGAACGGAGCCGACTTAGGGGACATAAAATTCCCCTTAAAAGTGGCTAAAACTCGCGCCACGCCGCGCGTTATACCGCGATTGCGCCAAATCGCCCATACCCTAGAGATATGGCCGATATTTACGCATTCCCTACGGGTGCGCCCAATGAGGGGCACCCCGAACGCCCGCAGGGCGTACCGGATGATGTATGGGCGGCCGTTGAATCCGTGAGCGCCATGAAGCGCCTGTATGACGTGTGCTATCGGGAGATTCCCGTTCCCTCCACCCTTGCCGACTATGGCATCGGCGTGGAACTTGAAGCAGGCAAGCGGATGGGCAGTCATCCCTTTGCCGTCGACAGTGTTTCCGAGCCGCATGTTGCCACCGGATGGGTAATGACGTTGTATTCGCACGAGCTGCGCCCTGATTGGAATTCCAATTGGCGATGCGTGGCGTTCGCGCGCCTGCCGCTGGAACCTTCCGAAAACGACTCCCTCGCCCCGGGCATGTATTGGGAAGATATGTGCGATTATCTTGGCGAAGTCGAACCGGACTCGATTTCCGGAACGGTCACCGTCACCCAGAACACCACATTCGGCCTGATGGCCGGCAGCACCAGCGCCGGTTGCGAGATACGTGTCTCATGGACGCCACTTGACGGGACCGGGCCAGACGGTACTATGGACGCCGGCGCACAAGTGAACTCGTGGGCCGCATTCATCAGATCAACTACCCGTCGTGAGGAGGATGATGCCAGTTGAGTGACGTCCATGACACCGAACCACGGTTACTGAAAGAGCCGCGCGGGGGAGTGCCGGATGTTACCTCGACGATTGAAGGCTATCATCACGTCTGCGAAGCGTTGGCTGATGCTTCTGGCTCCTTGGCCGCCGATGCCGAACGCGCATCTGGATTCCGTTATAGCCACGAGGATTGGCTGATTCAATGCAAACGAGAAGGTGCGGGCATCGCATTACTCGACCCCATCGCCTTGACCCAATCTGGTGCCGACTGGAACGAATTCAATGATGCCGTGGGCGATGCCACTTGGATTTTGCATGATTCCCTGATGGATTTGCCGGGATTCGCTGATCTGGGACTTCAGCCGAAGGCGCTGTTCGACACGGAGATCGCCGCGCGTCTGCTCGGTTTGCATCGATTCGGATTAGCCGCCGTCACCGAACATTATCTTGGCATCACTTTGGCCAAGGAACATTCTGCGGCTGACTGGTCCTACCGCCCGCTGCCACGAGACTGGCGCAACTATGCGGCGCTTGACGTGGAAGTGCTGATCGAGCTCGAAAACCTGATGCGCCGTGATCTGAGAGCCGCCGGCAAGGACGAGTGGGCTGAAGAGGAATTTACCCATGCACTGTCCGAAGGACTCGCCCCTCGCAAACCCCATCCGGTTCCGTGGCTGCGCATTTCCCGCATCACCCAGCTGAGCCGTGATCCGCAGGGATTGGCCATCGCCAAGTCTCTGTGGCAGGAGCGGGACAAACTGGCCCGGCAGCATGACATTGCCCCCAGCCTGCTGTTGTCTGATTCCTCGATTATCGAGGCTGCGACGCGCAAGCCGCATAATGCCGCCCAGTTTCGGGCTCTGCGCTCGCTCAATGAGCGTGTGCGCATTCGCACCGGCACCGAGCAAGACAAGATGTTTGAACGTTATGCCCCAATCCAGCGTGCCGTCAAACCCAAGGTTTGGAAAGAGGCCATTGATCGGGCCATGGCGCTGCGCCCCTCCCAATGGCCGAGTATGCCGGCGCCCGCGCCGGACGAGAACGGCATAGTGAATGCACCGCGTTCGATGCGACTCTGGCAGCAAAGGCACCCCGACCGATATGACCGACTGCAAAGGGTCCGTCGCGTGATCACTTCGATAGCCGAAGATACGCGTACGCCGGCCGAGATAATTATCAAGCCGCAGATTCTGCGCAACCTATGCTGGGTGGAGAATCCGGCCGAAGTGGACGTCGAGGAGTTCCTGATCGCGCAGGGCGCAAGAAACTGGCAGGTGAAACTCATTGCACCGTCCGTAAGTGGCGTTATTATGTAGAGGTTGCCTTACGGCAGAACTGTAAGAAAATACGACTTTTGAGGAGTCATTAGCGTGAAGATCAGCGTTCGTAACCTCGAGCCCACCAAGGTGAAGCTCACCGTCACTGTTGAACCGGAAGAGCTCAACCCGTATCTGGATGCGGCCCGCAAGGAAATCGCCAAGCAGGTGAACGTCCCCGGCTTCCGTAAGGGCCACGTTCCCGGCAAGATCATCGATCAGCGTATCGGTTTCGCTGCCGTCGCCGGCGAGGCCGTGAACGACGCCGTGCCGGAGCTGTACTCCAAGGCTCTGGACGAGAAGAAGATTCGCCCGATGGCTCAGCCGGAGTTCGACGTGCAGGACGTGCCGCAGGCCGCCAACGACGACACCAAGCTGAAGTTCACCGCGACCGTTGAGCGTCGCCCCGACATCGAGCTGCCGGAAATCGATGGCCTCGAGATCTCCATCGCCAAGCCGGAAGTCAAGGATGAGGACGTCGACAAGCGCCTTGAGGCGCTGCGCCAGCGCTTCGGCACTCTGGTCGGCGTGGATCGCCCGGCCACCAAGGGTGACTTTGCCAACATCGACCTGACTGCCGAGATCGACGGCGAGACCGTTGACTCCCAGGAAGGCGTGAGCTACGAGCTCGGCTCCAACACCATGCTCGACGGTCTGGATGAGGCTCTTGATGGCCTGTCCGCCGGCGAGGAGACCACTTTCGAAGGCACGCTGGAAGCCGGCGACCACGAAGGTCAGAAGGCCACTGTGAAGGTCAAGGTCAACTCCGTTAAGGCTGAGGAGCTGCCGGAGCTGGACGACGAGTTCGCTTCCGAAGCTTCCGAGTTCGACACCCTGGACGAGCTCAAGGCCGACATCCGCAAGGCCGCCGCTCAGGACGCCGAAGGCCGTCAGGCCACCGAGGCTCGCGATGCCTTCATCGCCAAGCTGCAGGAAGGCCTCGAGATTCCGGTGCCGAAGGGCGTCAAGTCCAACATGGTCGCCGAGCAGCTCAAGGGCATGACCCCGGATCCGGAGAAGGCCACCAAGGAGCAGAAGGCTCAGGCCGAGGAAACCGTCGAGAAGGAACTGCGCGACCAGATGGTGCTCGACGCTCTGGCTGAGAAGCTGGACGTCCAGGTCTCCCAGTCCGACGTGTTCAACTTCCTCGCTTCCATCGCCCAGCAGTACGGCATGGATCCGAACAACTTCATTCAGGCCATCATCAAGAACGGCCAGCTCGGCTCCGCCGTGCAGGAAGTCGGACGTTCCAAGGGCCTGCTCGCCGGCATGCGCGCCGTCAAGTTCACCGCCGATGGCGAGGCTGTCGACCTCTCCAACTTCCTCGGTGAAGCCGCTGAGGAAGAGGAGTCCGAGTCCGTCGAGGCCGCTTCCGCCGCCGCTGCCGTGGCTGACGAGCTGTCCTCCAAGGACAAGGACGCTGAGTGAGCCTAGTTTGCTTGCGTTAGCGTAACTGTTAAGCCCGGAACCGTGTTTCATGGTTCCGGGCTCTTTCTATTCTTAAAGAAGTATTGTTCCATTGGCTCCCCTCCTTGAGGTGAGCTGTCGAGCGTAGCGAGACTGAGGGGAGTTCCCAAGGGCATACTCGTTGCATAAAGTGCGGAGGTCGACATGCAACCAGTAGTTACCGCCAAACGTCTTGGCTGGCTTGCAGCGACAACCATCATCCTTGGCGTGATCATCGGCGCGGGCGCAGGTCTGCTGACGCTGCTGCTCTACGGCGTCGAGCACGTGATGCTCGGCTATGTCGAGGGTTCGGAATTGCCCGGTCCATTCGGTGTGCCCGCTGTACGCCGTGCGATTTCGGTGACCATCGGTCTCGCCGTAGCCGGCGTTATCTGGTATTTTCTGCGCAACAAGACCACCAAGGTGCCCTCGGTCAAACAAGCCGTGGCGGGGGAGCGGATGCCTGTATGGCAGACCTTGGTGCATGTGGTGCTGCAGATCGGTATCGTCGGTTCGGGCGCGTCCATTGGACGAGAAGTCGCTCCTCGTGAACTCGGCGCCATGTTGGCGCAACGTTTCTGCGACCTGTTCCATATCGAAGGGGCCGACGGCATTGACCGCCGTATGGTGGTAGCAGTGGCGGCAGGTGCCGGCTTGGGCGGCGTCTACAATGCCCCTCTTGCCGGCATGTTCTTCGCCGTGGAGATTCTGCTGGTGGACGTGACCCTTGAGAAGGTCGCTTTCGGTTTGGGCATGTCCGCGATTGCCGCGTTCGTGGCGGCGTCGATTAAGGGCCATCACACGTTCTATGACATCACCACCATGCAACCGCAATCCACGCCTACCCTGATGCTGTTTGCGGTGCTGTGCGGCGCAGCGTGCGGTGTGGCTGGCGCATGGTTTCGCAAAGGCTCGCAATGGGCGGAATCCCATCAATCGCATGACAAGCATATTTTGTGGCAGATGCCATTGGCTGGTCTGGTGACTGGATTGGCGGCGATTGTTGTTCCGCAGGTGATGGGCAACGGGCGCGCTGCGGCGCAGCTTGGTTTCAGTACGTTCGTGCCGGAGGGCTCCGCCGCTGCCGGCGCATCGCAATCGGCTTCTTCGGCGGCGGCCTCGCCTTGGAATCTGTTGGCGGGCGGCGGCAACGTTTCCGGTTCGGCTTCTACGGCGGTTAATGCCGGTTTCCAGTTGTCTCAATCGAATATCGCCATGCTGCTGGGTGTGCTTGCGCTGACGTTTGTTGCCAAGGCGTTGGTCACGCTAATGACCATTCGTTCGGGTGCTTCAGGCGGCGTATTGCAGCCGGGCATCGCGTTGGGATCCACGCTGGGTGCAATGCTGGGGCTCATTTGGATACTGTTGTTCCCGGCTGACTCGGTGACTGCTTGTGCGCTGATTGGTGCCGCCGCATTGCTTTCGGCATCGCAGCAAGCGCCGTTGATGGCCATGTGTTTGGTGATGGAACTGACCGAAGCGCCCAGTGCGTTCTTCGTGCCGGTCGGGTTGGCCGTGGCCGCATCGTCACTGGTGTCGAAGTGGATGTTGAGCCGTCGTAAGTAGGAAGTTGTTTTGGCTCTCGCCAGCGGGAGCGGAAAGAATAAGCTATGTCTGAAAACACTGAGATTCGTGCGGCGCTGGAATCGCTTGCTGCCGAGCCATTGTCTGAGCAGATCGACTATTACCGCAAGCCGTTTATGGTGTTGTGGGCCGCCATCCAGGAGGCCGCCAGTGGTGTGGCCGAAGACTATGATTTGCCTACGGACATGGCGCAGTTGTGGGTGGCCGAACAGATGAGACAAGTCGCGGACTCACTGGTTGACAGACTCGCGGAAAAGGCCGTCTCGCGCGGTGCCAGCAAGTCGAATGTGGCCCGTGCCGCCGGATCCAGTCCAGCCAATGCAATGCGCCGGTTCCCCCGCCTTAAAGACGATTCGGCCCAGACTCGCCTGCTCATCGACGACGTCCTCGATACTCTCGAATAACCTCCCTCTGACGAGGGAGGTGGCTCGACGAAGTCGAGACGGAGGCAGAGATATCCTACGCTGGCCGCCAAAAAGCGCGTGAAAAGCCGTCTTCAGTCGCTTCAAGGCGGTAGTCTGAACATTGTTCGAGTAATTTAGAAGGAGAATCAAGGTGAGCAATGCCTTTGCGACCTTGCCGGTCATGGCGGGCGATGACGTCCCGGCCGGCCCCGTCGACCCGATTTTCAACCGTCTGCTCAAAGACCGCATCATCTGGATGGGTGAAGAGGTCAAGGACGATATGGCCAACCGCATCTGCGCCCAGCTGCTGATGCTGGCCGCCGAAGACCCGAAGAAGGATATCTGGCTGTACATCAATTCGCCGGGCGGCTCCATCACCGCCGGTATGGCCATCTACGACACCATGCAGCTCATCGAGCCCGACGTGGCGACCGTGGGTCTGGGCATGTGCGCCTCCATGGGCCAGTTCCTGCTGAGTTCCGGCACCAAGGGCAAGCGTTACCTGACCTCGCACGCCCGTGTGCTCATGCACCAGCCCTCCGGCGGCATTGGCGGCACCGCCACCGACGTGCGCATCAACGCCGAGCTCATCATGGACATGAAGAAGACCATGAGCGAGCTGACCGCCGAACAGACCGGCCATACCGTCGAGGAAATCTACCGCGACAACGAATACGATCACTGGTTCACCGCTCAGGAAGCCCTCGATTATGGTTTCGTGGATAAGCTCGTGACCACGCCGGACACCATCGGCAACAACCAGCAGGGGGAGTGAGACTTATGGCAAGTGAAGAAGCAAAGTTTGCCGCCCGCGCCGACCGACTGGCCGGCCGCCAGGGTGCAGCCGGCTTCATGCCGGCCGCGGCCCCAACCAACCGCTACATCATGCCGCAGTTTGTGGAGAAGACCCCGTACGGCATGAAGACCCAGGACGCCTACTCCCGCCTGTTCGAGGATCGCATCATCTTCCTCGGCGTGCAGGTGGATGACGCCTCCGCCGACGATGTGATGGCCCAGCTGCTGGTCTTGGAATCCCAGGATCCAAACCGCGATGTGATGATGTACATCAACTCGCCCGGCGGTTCGATGACGGCCATGACCGCCATCTACGACACCATGCAGTACATCAAGCCCGATGTGCAGACCGTATGCCTCGGTCAGGCCGCCTCCGCAGCGGCGATTCTGCTGGCTTCCGGCACCAAGGGCAAGCGTCTGATGCTGCCGAACGCCCGTGTGCTCATCCACCAGCCGGCCATCGACCAGGGCTTCGGCAAGGCCACGGAGATTGAAATCCAGGCCAAGGAAATGCTCCGCATGCGCGAATGGCTGGAGGAAACCCTCGCCAAGCACACCGGTCAGGACGTGGAGAAGATTCGCCGCGACATCGAGGTGGACACCTTCCTGACCGCCGACGAAGCCAAGGATTACGGCATCGTGGACGAAGTGCTGGCTCACCGCCAGTAACGGTCTCAAACATGTGGACGAATAGTGATATTCGTCCAGACACTAGGCATTGCAATACCCTCGGTCGGTCTGACCGGGGGTATTGTGTTGAAAGGCGACGGCGATGTGTGCGTCGTGTAAGCATACGGACAAGCACAGCAGGCAGTGCGGTATTCATCGGCAAAGGAGATCTCATGGGGCGTGTGGTGAGCTACAACGAGGACATTCCCCGCTGCACGTTCTGCGGCAAAACCGAGCGTCAGGTTCGCAAACTGGTGGCCGGTCCCAATGCCTCCATCTGCGACGAATGCATTGCCCTATGCGTGGATATCATCTCCGAGGAGCGTGGCAAAGACGCCGAAGTCAACTCGCTGAGCCTGCCCAAACCAACGCAGATTTTCGATTATCTCAATCGATATGTCATCGGCCAGGAAGAAGCCAAACGGGCGCTTTCCGTGGCCGTGTACAACCATTACAAGCGCGTCAATATGGAGTTGCAGGAATCCGCCGAACAACTTGACGGCGCGAACGGCAATGCCGCGCTCCAATCAGCCGGGCGAGCCCGCAAGTCTCAGCGGGCTAATGATCCGCTATCGGATGTGGAAGTCGCCAAGTCGAACATTCTGTTGCTGGGGCCCACCGGTGTGGGCAAAACCTATCTTGCCCAGTCACTGGCCCGTGTGATGAATGTGCCGTTCGTCATCACTGATGCCACCACGCTCACCGAAGCCGGCTACGTGGGCGATGACGTGGAGACCGTGCTCCAGCGTCTGCTGCAGGCCGCGGACGGCGATGTCAGCCGAGCCCAGCATGGCATTATCTATATTGACGAAATCGATAAAATCGCCCGCAAATCCGGCGAGAACACCTCGATTACCCGTGACGTATCCGGTGAGGGAGTGCAGCAGGCACTATTGAAAATCCTTGAAGGCACTATTGCTTCCGTGCCACTGGAAGGCACTCGCAAGCACAAAGAGCAGGACACAGTGCAGATGGATACGTGTGGCATCCTGTTCATCTGTGGCGGCGCATTCGTAGGATTGACGGACATCGTGCGCAAGCGTCTGGGCCGCCGGGAAACCGGTTTTGGAGCCAATTGGCATGACGCCGACCTGAAAGACGAGGAGCTGCTTAAGCAGGTCAATGCCGATGATTTAGCCGAATTCGGTCTGCTGCCTGAATTCATCGGTCGACTGCCGGTCACCAGCGTGCTCAAGGAGCTGACGGTGGATGATTTGACGGAGATTCTTACGCAGCCGGCCAATGCGCTGATTAAGCAGTACCGCAAACTGTTTGCCGTCGACGGCGTTGATCTGGAGTTCACCGACCAGGCCGTCCAAGCGATTGCCGATACGGCTATCAATCAGGGGATTGGCGCGCGAGGTCTGCGTTCGATTATCGAACGCACCCTGCAAGACACGATGTTCCAGCTGCCCAGTCTTGAGGATGTCAAGCAGGTGGTTGTCGACAAGGCATCCGTGGAAGGCACCGGTGCGCCGAAACTGCTGCGTGAAACGGTCATCCAGGAATCCGCGGAGCGTCGTCGTACGGCATGATTGTCGGATACTGTGACTCGCTGTTCCTGTGACACGCCGAGTAGCCAATGAGTTGCACAAACACGAACTTTGAGTAGTATATATCGAGTTGTCTGAAAGACAATATGCGCCAGTAGCCCAGCGGATTAGAGCAGCTGACTACGGATCAGCAGGTCGCAGGTTCGAATCCTGTCTGGCGCACTCCCGAACCACGGGGACAACGGTGGTATGCGCCAGTAGCCCAGCGGATTAGAGCAGCTGACTACGGATCAGCAGGTCGCAGGTTCGAATCCTGTCTGGCGCACGATAAAGCCTCGGAAGCGAAATGCCTTCGAGGCTTTTCCAATTCTCGTTACATACCTCCTTTACGATGGGTCAGGTTTGTTTTCGTCGGTAGTCAAGAAGGAGAAACAGTGGTTCTGGCACAGCATGCCCCTTACGATTTCGATACGATTCTTGAGCGTCATGGCTCTTCGTCCGCCAAATGGCATGAGGTCGTGGAACAGATGGGTGAGGACGGCAAAGATGTGGTGCCCTTGTCCGTGGCAGACATGGAATTCAAACCGGCTCCTGAAGTAGTCGAGGCTCTCGTCCAATCTGCCACCCATGACGTATTCGGTTACGATTACGCCACTGAAGACTACTTCACAGCTTTTCTCAATTGGATGGAGCATCGTCATAATTTCCATATCGACCCTTCGTGGGTGAGCCTGTCCGACGGCGTGATGCCTGCCGTCAACACGGCCCTGCGATCCGTCACCCGACCGGGAGATAAGGTCATTATCCAGCGGCCTGTCTATTACCCGTTCACCTTTGCCGCCGAGCACAATGGTTTGACCATTCTCGACAACGAGCTGGTACTGGACGAGAACGGCCACTATGGCATTGATTTTGATGATCTCGAATCCAAGGCCGCCGATCCTCGCTGCACGGCCATGATTCTGTGCAATCCGCACAACCCGGTGGGCCGTGTCTGGACGCCTGAAGAACTGCGGCGCATTGGCGATATCTGTATCAAACGCCGTGTGCGTCTGCTGTGCGACGAGATTCACGCCGACTTTTCCTATCCTGGACATAAGGTCACCATGTTCTCCACGTTGGGGGCTGAGTACGCGAATATCGTCTTTGAATTCACCGCGCCTACCAAAACCTTCAATCTGGCTGGTCTGTTGTGCTCCAACACCATCATCCCGAACCCGCATCTCAAGTGTCGTTACGATGCGGCGGCGGATAATATCGGCGGCCTGACCGTCAACCATTTCGGTATGGTCGCATGCCAAGCCGCCTACAACCATGCCGAACCGTGGCTGGACGCACTGATGGAAGTGCTGGAACGCAATCTCGGGCTCATCCGCGACTTCACTGCACGTGTAAGCGGCATTCGTCTGATTGAACCGGAAGGCACTTACTTGGCTTGGCTCGATTGCCGAGGCCTGGGCTTCGATACTCCTGAAGAACTTTGTGATTTTCTGCGCAATGAGGCCCGTGTGTGGTTTGATGAAGGCTCGATGTTCGGCGAATCCGGAAACTTCTTCGAGCGTGTCAACCTTGCCTGTCCGACCAGGCTGCTTGAACAGGTGCTTGCCAACATCGAGACCGCTTTGGTTGACCGTCAGTAGGGGGTACGCCCCGGGCTGAACGTCCTGAGATATTCCGTACCATAGCAGCAGATCATTCATCATCGAGCGAGGAGACGCGATGGCCACAACCACCGGCGCAAAACGAGGCATTTGGCCCATGATCAGGCGGATAGCCGCCTCTGATCGCATATCTGGACTGATTATGCTCGGTTTTGCCCTTGCCGGTCTGGTTCTGGCGAATCTTCCCCTCACCGCGCATGCATTTGAGGCCGTAGCGGAAACGCATGTGTTCATTCCGCATACCAATCTTGATCTGCCGATCGGCCATTGGGCTCAGGACGGTTTGCTCACTATCTTCTTCCTGACTGTTGGCCTCGAACTGAAGCAGGAGCTCACCACCGGCTCGCTCGCTAATCCCAAGGCGGCCGCCGTGCCGATGCTGTGTGCCGTTGGGGGCATGATCACCCCGCCCATCCTGTTTCTGGCCACCACTGCACTGTTTTCGCAGTTCGGCCCGGGGGAGCCTGGCTCATTGATCCTGACCACCACTGGCAGCAGCATCCCGTTCGCCGAGATGTCCCACGGCTGGGCGGTGCCCACAGCCACGGATATCGCGTTCTCGTTGGCGGTGCTCGCACTGTTTGCCAAGGCGCTGCCCGGTTCGATCCGCGCATTCCTGATGACTTTGGCCACGGTCGACGATTTGCTGGCCATCATCCTGATAGCGGTGTTCTTTTCCTCGGTCAATGCCTGGTACTGGTTCATTGGCATCGCCGTGTGTGCCGTGGTATGGGCACATTTGGTTCGTCTTAAGAAAGTGCCATGGATTGCGGTGGTCGTGGTCGGCATCCTTGCCTGGATCATGATGTTTGAAGCCGGCATCCATCCCACGTTGGCCGGTGTATTGGTTGGTTTGCTGACCCCGGCACGTGTGATGCACGGTGAACACTCGCCGCGCGCCGAACGATATGCGGACAAGCTCAAGCCGTTTTCCGCTCTGCTGGCTTTGCCGATTTTCGCCTTGTTCGCCACCGGCGTGCATTTTGAATCCATAAGTCCGCTGTTGCTGCTCTCGCCACTGGTCATCGCCCTGATTGTGGCGCTGGTGGTCGGCAAGCCGTTGGGCATCATCGTCACCGCTTGGCTGGCCACACATGTCGGAGGGCTCAAGATGGCCAAGGGACTACGCGTTCGCGATATGATTCCCGCTGCCGTCGCCTGTGGAATCGGTTTTACGGTGTCGTTCCTCATCGCCTCTCTGGCCTATACGAACCAGGAGCTGTCCGCCGAAGCCCGATTCGGTGTGCTGGTGGCCTCGCTGATCGCCGCCGCGATTTCCGGCGTATTGTTGAGCCGCCAATCCAAGCGATTTGAACAGGCTGCGGCCGTTGCAGCTGCTGAGGCTGGCGCCGAGTCCGACGCCAATACGCATTCCGACGAGCTGGCGGAGCATCCCATCACCCTTGCGGACGGCACGGAAAGTGTTGAAATCGACTTCCGTCGTTAATCTGCCTAGGATACTGCTAGAGCCTATGGAGGTACCAAATGGCGAAGAAGCGGAAAAAATCCCAAAAGGCCGATGGCAAAAAAGCATCCGGTATAAAGCAGCCGACAAACACCGGTGTTGACGGGAACCCGAACGTCGGAACAATTGCCGAAGAACAAGCCAACATTCAAGTCGCACAGATTCTGGTGAATCCGGTTGATTCGGAGGACGCCTCGCCGCTGGGGGACACCTATCATCGAGGCCCGGTGATTCTGCGCGGTCAGATGATTCCTTCGGACAACACCACCGCGAACCTGCTCAAGCCGGATCAGGATACCGATTGGCTGCATATGGATCCGTGGCGTGTGCTGCGCATCCAATCCGAATTCGTGGATGGCTTCGGTGCGCTTGCCGAGCTGGGGCCTGCGGTATCGATTTTCGGCTCCGCGCGCACACAACGCACCGAATCGGACTACAAGGCGGCTCGTCGCATGGGCAGCCAGATCGCCAAGCGCAATATCGCCGTCATCACTGGTGGCGGGCCGGGCATTATGGAAGCCGCGAACAGGGGAGCGGCATTGGCGGGCGGCAAGTCGGTGGGGCTTGGCATCGAACTTCCGTTTGAACAGGGGCTGAACCAGTGGGTGAACCTTGGCATGAGCTTCCGGTACTTCTTTGTCAGGAAGACGATGTTCGTCAAGTATTCCTCCGGTGTGATCGTCTGCCCAGGCGGCTTCGGCACGTTGGACGAGATGTTCGAGCTGTTGACCCTGGTTCAGACCCACAAGGTGGCGAACGTTCCGGTGGTGTTGTACGGCAAAGATTATTGGCAGGGGCTATTCGACTGGTTGGATGGGCCGGTCGCCGAGCGTGGCATGATTTCGAAGATAGATCCCAAGCTGGTTACCGTGACTGACGATGCCGACGAAGCCGTGGACGTGGCCACGAGTATGGTTGCCTGAGAGCATTTGGCTCCCCTCCGTCGAGGAAAGCCAAGAAATATTACTTCTTGTACGCGATGAGCAGTCCGGTACCATCCGGAGTAAGTGTGGATTCAAATTCCTCATCCTGCTCGACGGTAGTGATGAGCTCGCGCATGGCCGTGGCCTTGCCGTTGCGGTCGGCCGGGTTGATCACACCGCCCTGCTCCGTATCCAAAGCCAATGCGTCCGTGAATACGATGGCACCATGATCACGTAGCAGGCGGGACGCCTGGGCGAATGTGGCGGCATAATTCTCCGCATCGCCGGCCACCACAATCAAATCGTAATCATTGGCATTGAGCCTGGGCAGAAACACACTGGCCGGAGCATTCACCGCACGAAGCGTGGTAGCGGTCTCGTCCTGCAGTTCGGCAAACGCCTTGCGAATCAGTGTGATGCCCTGTGCGGTGGAATCGACGGCGGTCAACTGTCCCTTGTTGTCCAAGGCATAGGCGAGTTGCAGAGTCTCCACCAAGGAGCCGGTGCCCACGGCGATTACCGAGGAGGCTCCGGTCAAACGGACCAGCAGGCCCAGGAGTCGGGCTTGTGCGGCTGGACCTTGCAGTTGTCCGGATTCGTCGGCGGCGGTACGGGCATCAGCCAGTGTGGACGGTTCAAGTTCGCGAGCATGTTCTTCGGTGAATTCCCATGCCTTGGCGAGATTCGTGTACTGTGTTCTGTCCATAACCGTTCCTTCGATATTCGTTCTCTCAGACTATGACTTTCCGGTATCTACCCGGCAATGATTCAGCGCTCGCGGACTTTGGCCACGATCTGCCACATTTCCTCGCCCACATCGATACCGCGCGGGCATTGGCGTGAACAGGCACGCACCGATTGGCATCCGGCCACACCGTCAGCGGTATCAATGGCATCCATGCGATCCATGGCCTTGGTATCACGTGAATCGTTGATGAAGCGGGAAGCCCAGATCAATGCGGCCGGGCCAACGAATGCATCGCCGCCGGCGTATACCGGGCAGGCCCCCTCGCACACACCGCAGGCGATGCAATTGCTCAGCGTCTCATACTTGGCGAGCTGCTCGGGGTTCTGCAGGTATTCGAAAACGTCCACCTTGCCTTCGGCGGTGGTGGCAAGCACGCCATCAGCCTGAAGATACGGGGTGAGTTTACGAATCTGGTTGAGCATCGGGTCGATGTCGGCGATGAGATCACGTTGCGGCGGGAATCCAGGCAAGGAAGCCAGTTCGATAACACCCAGAGAACCTTCAGTGATGTTGTTTTCGACGTTTTCGGCGGGAACGTCGGGTTCGTTAGCGGTTTCGTCGCCGGTGCGTCGGAATCCCTCATCATCGACTTCCGGAGCTGTACTAGGCTGCTTGGCCCAGTCGCGGACGGTGGCCGTACACAGCAGAGTGGGTGTGCCGTTGATGGCTGCGGCATCAGAGCCGCACATGCCGTGACCGCATGAATAGCGGAAGGCCAGCGTCGGGTCGATGGTGCGTTTAATGGTCAGCAGACAGTCGAGCACGGTGTCCGATGGACGCGCGGGAATGGTGTATTCCTGCACCCACTGTTTGCCGCGCGGGCGGCGGCGTGCCGCTGAATCCGAGCCGCCACCGAACGGGGAGCTTTTCTTGGCGAACGGGCTGCCGCCGCGTGCACGTTCGGCGCGCTCGGGGCGCGGCGTGAAACGATGCACCTGCAGGGTAACCGTCGTGTTGTTCGCCTCAACCATGTTCTGCCTCCAGAAACCGTGGATATCAGTCCGATTATTCGACAGTCTATTGTGTCACAAGCCCTGGGCGGCTTAGTATTCACGCTTCTTGGGCGGGTAGTCGGTGATATGCACCGGCTTGAAGCTCACCGGGCCGGCATCGGCGACCAACGAGTGAGCGAGGAAATGCTCATCATCGCGTTCGGGGAAATCAAGACGCTGCAGGGACCCACGAGATTCCTGACGAGACTCGGAAGCGTGCAACATGGCCTCGGCCAGCTCAATCAAATGCCGGACCTCCCAGATGGCGGTGACCTCTTGGTTGAAGGCGGCGGTTTTGTCATGTGCCCGCAAGATATCGGAAACCGGCTTGATGTCGCTGTTGAGCTGGGCCAGAGCCGTATCGATGGTCTGAGCGGTGCAGCGTACAGCCAGAGCCTGTTCCATCACTGATCCAAGTTGGGCCATAAGCTGATAAGGATTGGCCGTGGAACCCTCATCGACATCATCGGCTTGGCCGGCGAGCAGCTCGTCAAGTTCGGACTTACGGGATTCGGCGGCATGATCGGCGGCCGTCGTCAACATGTCATCGGCCGAATCATCGGCCATGGGGGAGTCGACCGGATTCTCGGCGATACGCGTGGCCATGGTTTTGCCGGCGCGCGTGCCGAACAGACATGCGTCAAGCAGCGAATTGCCGCCCAAGCGATTCGCGCCGTGTACGGAAACGCAGGAGCATTCGCCAGCGGCGAACAAGCCATCGACGATTTGCACGGCATCGTCCGTCCAACGGTACACCTCGCCATTGGTGGTGATGGGGATGCCGCCCATCGTGTAGTGCGCGGTGGGCTTGATGGGCACCAGGTCTTTGGCCGGATCGAGGTTCGCGTACTGTTCGATGGTTTCGACCACCTGCGGCAGCACTTCCTTCATACGTTCAGGGTCGATGCCGGTCATATCCAGCCAGACGCAGTCCTTCGGACCATCCGGATCCTTCGGGTCGGCAACGCCGCGGCCGGCGTCGATCTCCGCCATGATGGAGCGGGAGACCACGTCGCGCGCGGCCAGATCCTTATGCTCTGGAGCATAACGTTCCATGAACGGCTCGCCGTCGGCATTGCGCAGGATGCCGCCCTCGGCGCGTGCCGCTTCGGAAAGCAGGATGCCGGTGTGTGCGAGACCGGTGGGGTGGAACTGCACGAATTCGATGTCCTCAAGCTGCAGGCCGGCAGCTAGGGTCAGCGCCATGCCGTCGCCGGTCAAGTCCCAAGAGTTCGACGTGGTGTGGAACAGTCGGCCCGCGCCTCCGGTGGCCAGCAGCACATTGCGCGCGTGAATGGCATGAATCTTGCCCGTATGCGTATCAAAAGCCACAATACCGGCCGCCTGCTTGCCATCATCGGCGAGCACCAGATCGGTCACATACCATTCCTCGGCAAACTCAACGCCGGCAGCCACACACTGCTGCCACAAGGCGTGCAGAATCTGGTGGCCGATACGGTCGGCCGCATAGGCGGCGCGCTTGACCGGGGCTCCACCGAACTCGCGCGTATGGCCGCCGAATCGGCGCTGTGCGATATGCCCCTCCTCGGTACGGGAGAAGGCCACGCCCTGACGCTCCAGATTGATTACGGTCTGCGGCGCATACTCGGCGAGCAGCTTGGCCGCGTCCTGATCAACAAGCCAGTCGCCGCCCTTGATGGTGTCGTAGTAATGCCAATGCCAGTCATCGGACTCCACATTGCCCAGGCTTGCGGCAATGCCTCCTTCAGCTGAACCGGTGTGCGAACGCAGCGGCTGTAGTTTGGAGACCACAAGGATCTTCGGGTCCACGCCTTGTTCCTTGAGTTCGGCGATTTCGGGGGATCGCAGCAGTCCCAATGCCGCCGACAAACCAGCCGCACCGGCACCGATGATCACTGCATCATACATATCTTCCAAACGTTTCGGACTCATGGATTCGATTCTTGCACACCCGCCGAACAGCGCCGTCATCGTGTCATGAGGGTGCTGACAATTCTTGTTCTAGCGGTGTGTAAGACCGGCGTCTCCATCATTCAGATGAGGCGACAACTGAGCGTGACCGTTCCGGTCTCCCGGTGAATCGCTCCTCGCAGTTCCAGCGCTCCGAGCAGTTCCAGTACGGTGGCGATATCCGGTATTTCCTCGAGGTCGTTATTTCTGGCCGCGCGCAGCAGGGTGTCCGGTGTGATGGCGAGGCGATGCGTACGGCATTCGCGGATAAGGCCGACCATCAAGCGTTCCGCTTCCGGCAATGTGCTGACCTGTATCGTCTGTTGCGCTTCCGCATCGGGTTGCAACGATGCCTGGGCGCGCAAATCTGGCATGTGGTGGGATGAGGAGAAATCCTTGGAGTCTGTGCGAGACGGCAAGGGAGTCGTGATGACAGCCTGGGATAGCGTGGGCTGCTCGGATTTCTTGTGGACCGCCTTGGTCGTACACGAAGGCGCTGGATCACTGGCATCGCGCTGTGCGTTGTCCGCCATGCCTGGGCATCGTTCCATAATCGGCTGATGGCGCTTGTGACAGATGTCTTTCGTGGAGGTGGCGGCGCATAGAATCGTGGCCTGATGGTTGCCAATCATTTTGTTGCAGCCGGCATTGCATGGCTGATTGATGTCTCCTGGCACTGCATACACCTCGCGCATCAGCTCGCAGGCCCAGCCCGCAGTATTCAGTGCGCCTGAGCGCAATCTCGCCTGTGCCACAACCAGTGTGGAAGACAATGCCGCGATAATACGGTTGCGCAGCAGGAATCTGCGCGCCTCGGGAATGGTGCCGGGACAAAGTTCGCTGATGAGTGCGCCTCCCTGCGATTCGATGCGTTCAAACAGTGTGCGATTGCGAACTGGCCCCATATGGTTCAGTCCGCCGGCGAATACGGCGACGGTTCTGCCCACGCATCCTGGTTTGCGGCCGTGCAGAGCGTTCAGAGCACCCCAATGAGCGGCCGCGTCCGTGCCCATCGCGCCTCCTGAAACTACCAGATGACCATCCACCGCGGCTTGCTCGGCAACCGTATGGGCCACATACCGTCCGTACTCGTTGACGTCTCGGGAGCCGACAATACCCACCGGTTTTGCGCAGCTGGTCAGGGCCCGCGGATCGCCTTTGACCCAAAGGCATAAGGGAGGTGCCCAGTCGGAGCGGATGGATAGGTCGGTCAATTGCGCAGGCCAGCATGGGTGTCCCGGGCCGATAATCCATTGTGTGCCATCCATAGTGAACCAGTCGGCCAAGGAAACGATGTCTTGCGAGGGCAGGGCGTCCATCCGCTGATGCCAGCCGGACAGGGCATTGCGAAAAGCGTTCATCGCGCTGGGTGTGGGTTTGCGACCCCAGCGGGTCAGACCATTGATGAACATGCGATCAATGCAGATCAGTGCTTTTTGGCGAACATCGGAAGGCCGGTCAGGGTGACATTGTGACAAGACCTGCCATAATGCCTCAGCATGTTCGGCTCCTTTGAGTGTGGCGTACATCATCGCATCCGCGCCATCGATGCAGAACGTGAGCGCGGCACGGTATAGGGCATCTAGTGAAGGAGCGGCGATAATACGTGAGCGCACGGTCTGTGCGGCCGTTTCGGCTTTTCCGATTGTGTGAGGGGAGCCGTGAACTGAAGCGGGCTCGGCAATCATATTGGTGGTACTCATGACACTCTCGTTCTCATTTCGATACCTTGATGGACATCCTGTTCGGTAGGGGAAATCCGACCGGCCAGATCGGCGAGGGTCCAGGCCAATCGCATGGCGCGATCAGCTCCACGCAACGTCAGCTGCTGCGAGGACAAGGCACGATTGACCAGTTCCATCGCCTTGAGCGAGGTGTTCGCATGCAGCCACGTGCCGGATGCCTGAGCATTACATGTCCACCCGAATTGCTGGAACCTATCTTTGGCGGCGTTTCTTGCACGAATCACGCGTGCACGAATTGTGGCGCTGGATTCGCCGAGCGGTTCATGCTGTACGGTGATGCGGGGGACGGGCGGCACTGTCATCTGAATATCTACTCGGTCAAGTACCGGGCCCGATAAACGGGAGAAATACCTCATGCGATCTTTTTCCCGACACCTGCAGCGCTCGCCAGTGCCGTAATAATATCCGCATGGGCAAGGATTTGCCGCCATGACCAGCTGGAATGCAGCTGGGTAATACGTGCTTCCTTTGGAGCGGGAGAGAGCCACATAGCCGGATTCCAATGGTTCGCGCAACGTTTGCAAGGCCCGGGCGCTGAACTCCGGTGCTTCGTCCAAAAACAGAATGCCACGGTGAGCGCGGGTTATCGCGCCCGGTGCTGCGATGCCACTGCCGCCGCCGACCAGTGATGCTGTGGAAGCGGTATGATGCGGCGCTTCAAACGGAGGCACATCGGTGATGCCATATTGCGATAAGGTGCCGCACAGCGAGCGAATCGAAGCGACTTCCAGCTGTTCGGTATCTTCCAATGGGCACATGATGCCGGGTAATCGTGAAGCCAACATGGTTTTTCCCGTGCCGGGAGGTCCGGTCATGATGAGGTTATGGCCTCCGGCGGCCGCTACCTGCAGCGCCCATTTGGCATGTTCCTGGCCCAACACCTCATTCATGTCTGCGTATCCGTTTTCACTGACTTCGGCTTGCTCGGAGGCACTTGCATCCTCCGCGAGCTGCAGATCGGGGATTGTATATGAGGCATTGCCTCCCATGAGCTCGATGAGCTCGCCCACATGTCTTACGCCGATTGCATCCATGTCTTCCACCATCGAAGCCTCGTCAAGATTGCGATAGGGAATGATTACTTTTCGGATGCCGCGTTCCTGCGCATGCAACATGATTGGCAGTAATCCATGGATAGGCAGTACCGAACCGTCAAGATTCACTTCGCCAAGCACAATAGTGTCTTCCAGACAATCGTGGCCAATGGCTCCAGCTGCGCAGAGAACGCTGGCGGCAATGGCCAGATCATGTGATGAGCCGCGTTTGGGTAGGGAAGCGGGGCTCATATTCACGGTCACACGGGTTTGTGGCCATGAGAAACCACTGGCTTGACATGCCGATTTCACTCGCTCGCGCGCTTCGGACAGTGAGGTATCTGGCAGTCCAATGATGCTGAAATATGGCAGGCCGGGACTGATGAAAACCTGTACCTGGACAATGAAGGCCTTGAGTCCGATCAGACCGACCGAAAGGGCGCTGCCAATGGCCATGCTTGATCCTTTCGCTAAAACGCATTTTCAATGTGATGCACCAGTGGTCTACCCACGCGCAACACGATGGTGATGACATCGAATCTGACGGCTTTGTGCGAGATACGGTTGCGGCAATCAAGCAGCCAATCGCAAGCAGCTTTCCTGAGATTCTGTTGCTTGGACGGCGTCACGGCCTCCTGCGGGCAGCCGTACTGGATGGTGCGGCGCGATTTCACCTCGACGAACACTACAGTGTGCTCGTCGTTGAGCATCACAAGATCCAGTTCGCCGTATCGAGTACGCCAGTTATGGCTCAGTGTGGTCCATCCTTTCTTCTCCAACCAAACAGCCGCATATCGTTCGCCAAGAGCGCCGAACTGCTTGGGTGACAAATTGCGGTCGCCCATTGCGGCTGCGATGTGTTCCGTGGAAGTTGCTGCATCATTCATGATTCCACTGTGCGGGTTGGTGATATCGGGACGCAAGGGCGACCGGCAAATGTGGATACCATGACGCGGCTTGGCGTGTTGTGGACAGCGTGTGGATGAAAGTGCGGTTATCCACCATTAGTTCAGAAAGTATGTGCTTCGCTATGTCATCCAGCGGATGACATTCGCGATCCCGTTACCTATTTGTAAGTGCAACGTTTGTCTGTGGGTGGCTTGTCTTCGACATTACCTTGCCGAGCTCGCGGTACCAAGCCTCGTTGGGTGTTTCCCAGTCCGGGACCTTCATGGGGGTGTCGTTGATCTCCTGGACGATGGCCTGCAGGTCCTCGTCCGTCAGGCCGTCGAGACTGGTCCTCTTGGGCAGGTAGCGGCGGATGTGCCCGTCTTCAGCCGTTTCGGCCGGTAGGGGCGGTAGGACTCGTTCTCGTTGGACGCGAGCCACGGGCCGCGCCTCGGTTCGCGGCTGACGGTGGACTTGCCGCGGCTGATCCTCAGGGCGATCTGGAGGACCCCGAGCCCCTCGCGGTTCCTCAACTCGTCGATCCGGATGCGTTCCTCTGCCGACAGGTGGGAATAAGCTTTCATATCGAGCGCGACACTTTCTCTCTGGTTATGAACTTGAACACTTCCAACCATAGAGCGGGTGTTGCGCTTCTATTTAGAACTCAGGGTGTGGGCACTTGCCGGCATACTGATATCAAGCCTGTTACTGGCATGGGCATGGCTGGAGAACGGGAATGCAGAGGCAATGGCACTTACCGACACGCTGCTTCGGGTGCCGATAAGCGCAGTGGTTGGTGTGCTGGTTGGGGCGTTAGTTGCCGTACTCAGCACGCGGGAAAGCCACCTGCTCAAGTACTTCAAGAATCGGTAGATTGGGATGCTCCCGCTAGACTGAGGGTGGTGCGTGCAGATAGTAGACCACCCTCAGTCAACTTCGTTGACAGCTCCCGCCAACGGGAGCCAAAGTGGGTCACTTCACCAAATTGGTGAGTTCTCCGAGATTGAGCTCGAAGCTGACGCCGCGATCCTCGAAGTGAGGTTGGTTGCGCGTGCTTTCCATTGCATGACGCACGAACTCGCCGGCAATCTCAGCAGACTCGGCCAGTCCGTGACCGGCCATCACCGCACCGCACAGGGCGGAAGCGAATGCATCGCCCGTGCCGTGAATCATGTACGGCAGCTTGTCATGTGCCAGTTCGATCTTGCCGGTAACACCAGTGGAGGCGCTGGCCACATAGTTGATGATCTTGCCGTCGCCATGGTCGATGCCCTTCAACACCACGTTCTTCGCGCCAAGCTCCAGCAGCGCGCCCAACAGCTCGTCAACCGTGGCTTCATCGATATCCTGACCGGGGTAGTCACGCTTGGTCAGAATGCTCGCTTCAGTCAGGTTCGGCATCAGCACATCGGCGCCGTCGGCCAGCGCACCCATCGCCTCGCACAGTTCCGGCGTATACGTGGGATACATTTCACCGGCGTCGCCCATCACCGGGTCGACCAAGCGTAGCGCATTCGGATATTCGCGGTAGAGACGCTGAATAATCGCCACCTGATCGGGGGAGCCCAGGAATCCCGAGTACACGCCGTCAAGCTCAACGTCTTCCTTCTGCCAGGCATCCAGATAGCCGGAGAGGATATCCGTGGTGTCATGGAAGGTGAACACCGCGTACTTCGTGTGTGCGGAGAACAGGGCGGTCGGCACCGGGCAGACATCGCAGCCGGCTGCCGAAAGAATCGGAATCGCGGCGGTCAGCGAGCACTTGCCATAGCCACACATGTCATGCACGGCGGCCACGCGCGGGATGTACTTCGGATCGCGGTCGTACAACGTAACGTCGGACACTAGAAAACTCCAATCAATCAGACGGATGTCACATAATCACAGTTGACACTAGTCTGTAGGGATACGGACACGCTAACCGGTATTCATCTGGTGAGGTTCCGTCGCCGAATTCAACAGATCGCTCAAACTCCTAGCGACAGAAATCTTGGAAATAAAACCATCCACCCCAAAATTCCGTTGCTGGTTCCATCTGAGCGACAGAAATTTCGGAAATCATCCCTGATCCCCTGAATTGCTGTCGTTGAATCCGTCTCGGTGACAGAAATTTCGGAAATAAACCCATTCGTCCTGAAATTCTGTCGCTGACGTCACCTCAGTGACAGGATTTCAGGAAATTGAGGATGATTTTCTAGATTTCTGTCGTGAAGAGACGTGGAAGTGTCTCGGCGTGTCGTGAGATTTTTGATGACTATTTTGCCCGACGTAACCGCCTCATATCCCAATGATTCCAAGGGTTTATAAGGGTCTATAGGCAACCCCGATAACGCTCAGCTTGCGACATGCACCTTGAGCGTCGTAACTTCATAACCAACACCTCGCCAACCGCCCGAACACGGCAGGCGGGTGGCAAGGAAAATATCCTCGCGACCTAGCACAACCAAGGAGAATACCATGGCCGAGAACAATAAGAAGTACCGTTTTGAGACCCTGCAGCTGCATGTGGGGCAGGAGCAGGCCGACCCGGCCACCGACTCCCGCGCGGTTCCGATCTACGCCACCACCAGCTACGTCTTCCACAACTTCGACCACGCCGAGGCCCGCTTCGGCCTCGCTGACCCGGGCAACATCTACGGCCGTCTGACCAACACCACCCAGGGCGTCTTCGAGGACCGCATCGCCGCCCTTGAAGGTGGCACCGCCGGTCTGGCCGTCGCTTCCGGCGCCGCCGCCGTCGAATACGCCGTGCGCAACATCACCCAGTCCGGTGACCACATCGTCGCCGCCAAGAACATCTACGGCGGTACCTTCAACCTGCTGCGCCACACCCTGCCGCGCGACGGCATCACCACCACCTTCGTCTCCGCCGAGAACCCGCAGGAGTTCGAGGACGCCATCCAGGAGAACACCAAGCTCGTCTACTTCGAGACCTTCGGCAACCCGAACGCCGACCTGCCGGACTTCGAAGCCATCTCCGAAATCGCCCACAAGCACAACCTGCCGGTGATTGTGGACAACACCTTCGCCACCCCGTACCTGTTCCGCCCGCTGGAGCACGGCGCTGACGTCGTGGTCGAGTCCGCCACCAAGTTCATCGGCGGCCACGGCACCACCCTCGGCGGTGTGATCGTCGAAGGCGGCAAGTTCGACTGGAACGCCGTTCCGGGCAAGTTCCCGACTCTGACCGAGCCGGATCCCTCCTACCACGGCCTGAACTTCTACGAGGCCCTCGGCGGAGCCGCCTTTGTGACCCGCGTCCGCGCCATTCTGCTGCGCGACACCGGCGCCACCCTGTCTCCGTTCGCTGCCTTCCTGCTGCTGCAGGGCACTGAGACCCTGTCCCTGCGCGTCGAGCGCCACGTTCAGAACGCGCTGAAGGTCGTCGAGTACCTGCAGACCGTGCCGGAAGTCGAGTCCGTCTCCCACCCGTCCATCGAGGGCCGTCCGGACCACGCCCTGTACGAGAAGTACTTCCCGAACGGAGCCGGCTCCATCTTCACCTTCGACATCAAGGGTGGCAAGGACGCGGCTCGCGTGTTCATCGACAACCTGCACCTGTTCTCCCTGCTGGCCAACGTGGCCGACGCCAAGTCGCTGGTCATCCACCCGGCTTCCACCACCCACTCCCAGGAGACCCTGGAAGAGCTGGAGGACCAGGGCATCCACCAGGGCACCATCCGCCTGTCCATCGGCACCGAGAACATCGAGGACATCCTCGACGATCTGAAGGGCGGCTTCGAAGCCCTTCGCGCTTCCGGCTTGGCCAAGTGAGACGGCAGGAAGGCGCGCTGAGACAGGAAGGGGAGCGGCACTTATGGGGTGCGCCGCACAATGCAAAGGCACATGGGGGACCTTCCGTCCGATAACTTGACTCAAGGAGTAGAAAGCTCGCACTGACGTCATGCAGTGCGGGCTTTCTTGCGTCTGCATGCCTCACACAACATGACCGCCGCCATAAAGTATGTGAGGCAAACGCACATTATCACCCAATCGCACATGTTGACAATCCGCGATATTTCGCCGATTGTCAGATGCCGTTGTCCGTTTTATATTCGGTCGGCCTCACACTGTTTGCGCAGAGGCATGAATAGTGTGAGACCTGAGACGACATAATCCTCAAGGATGAGGGCCGGCACACGGCCACTAGCCCAATTCAGTCTGGCGCACGATGGGGCGCGCCGTTATTTCTTCATAAGTTGGAATCATCATCCGGGCATAAGGCCCGGCCCAATATGGAGAGACATTATGAACGTGCAGAACCCGTCCGCATCGCGCGGCATCGCTATTCAGGCCGTCGACTTGGTCAAGAACTACGGCACCGGCGGCAATATGGTTCACGCCCTGCGCGGCGTGAACGTGAGTTTCGAACGCGGCAAATTCACCGCCATCATGGGCCCGTCCGGTTCCGGCAAATCCACGCTTATGCACACGCTCGCCGGCCTCGACTCCGCTACTTCCGGCCATATCCTGTTCGGCGGCGCCGACCTGACCCGCATGGACGACAAGCAGCTCACCTTGCTACGTCGCCACAAGATCGGCTTCATCTTCCAAAGCTTCAACCTGTTGCCCATGTTCACCGCAGAGCAGAACATCCTCATGCCGCTGACTTTGGCCGGTGATAAGCCCGACCGTGCCTGGTTCGATCTGCTCGTAGAAACCTTGGGACTCAAGCAACGGCTCAACCATCGTCCGAACGAGCTGTCCGGTGGCCAGCAGCAGCGCGTGGCCATCGCCCGCGCGCTGATTACCAAGCCGAAGCTGGTGTTCGCCGACGAGCCGACCGGCAACCTCGACTCCGTCTCCAGCGCCGAAGTGCTCGGCTTCCTGAAGCGTTCGGTCAACGAACTCGGACAGACCATCGTCATGGTCACGCATGATGCGGTGGCAGCCTCCTACGCGGACCGTGCCATCGTGTTCTCCGACGGACGGATCGTGGCCGACGAACAGCATCCCAACGCCGAAGTCATGAACGAACTGCTTATGGCCGAGCGAGAGCGCACCACCCGCACCACTCTTACCGATACTCCTGCTGACCAGATGGCACAGATGGCAGGCGTGCGCAACGTGCCGGATCTGCCCATCACCGATGCGCCGCTGCCGCCGGCCGTTCCCACCTCTGGGTGTGAGGGAACGCTGCGCCACGCCCGTGCCGCCGCACGCCACGCCCGCTGACCCACGGAAAGCAAGAGAGTAGGACGAACCCATGTTTTCCATCACAGTGAAACTCATGAAGAAAAGCGCCAGAATGCTGATTCCGGCCGGCATCGCCATCCTGATCGGCACCGCGTTCATTGCGGCCACATTCCTGTTCGGTAACGCCATGAACGATTCCCTGGCCCGTCAGACCACCGCGCAGCTTGGCGGCGCGAACTATGTGATCAGCGTGGACTCCAGCGAGGGCCTGAACGAGCAGGAGCGGAATGACATCTACACTCGCACGGTGAACGACTTCCAACTCGACCGTATCCGCGCCACAGAAGGTGTCAAGGATGTGCGCGTCGAATCCTCGAGTTCCGTAACCGTGGCCAATGGCGATAAGCACGCCAGCAGCTATGCCATCACCACCGCCGCACAGCGTGATCTGCTGCCGGTCAGCATCATTCAAGGCGACCAGCCGGTCGATGGCAACGAAATAGCATTGACTAAGTCCGTGGCCGATCAGCTTGGTGTCAAGGTGGGGGATAGCGTGACCGTGAACTCCCGTACCGCGCAGGCCGTAGCTTCGACGGGCTGCGGTTCCGCCGGCAACGACACTGCCGCTGATTCCGGTATGACCGTTCGCGTAGTGGGTATCACTGAAGATCCGAACGGCGCCTATGCGTACTACGGCGGAGCCTCAGTGCTTTCCGATAACGTGATCACCGCGATGAACGGTATCGACGATTTCGGCAAACTCAATGTCTATCTTGTCTACCTCGATATCGACGATGCCGATCAGCCGTCCGCCGACGCCACCGTGAAACAAATCGACAAGCTGCTGCCAAAACATTTCACCGTGCAATCCCGCGCAGCGATGGAAGAGGAATCCATCAAATCCGTGAGCAAGGGCGATACGAGTATCACCACCATCTTCCTGCTGAGCTTCGGCATCCTCGCCATGCTGGTCGCGGCGCTCGTCATCGCCAACACTTTCCAAGTGCTCGTCGCCCAACGCCGTCGCACGCTTGCCTTGCTGCGCACCATCGGCGCGAACAAAGGCCAGCTGTATGTCTCCGTACTGTTCGAGGCTGGTCTGCTGGGACTCATCGCCTCCATGCTGGGCGTGGGCCTCGGCATCGGACTGATGGCGGCGCTGTGCCAATCCGGCCTGATGAAAGCCACCGGCATGACCATGAGATTGGTGCTGTCCTGGCCGGCATTCGTGGTGCCGATTGCGTTCGGCATCGCTATGACCGTGATCGCCTCGCTTGGCTCCGCACGTTCCGCCACCGCCGTGACTCCACTGGAAGCGCTGCGGCCCATCGAACTGAACGATACCCGTCGGGCCGGTAAGATCCGTGCCATACTTGCGGGTCTGTTGGTGCTCGTCGGCATCGGTCTGGCCGCATTCTCCGCCTGGCAGATGAACGAAAAGATCGCCGGACATGATTCGCTGGCCGACAAGCAGTATCCGATGGTACTGCTCGCCGCCATCGCCGGCTGCGCGCTGATCTTCCTCGGACTGGTGCTTTCCGCCACATTCTGGCTGCCGGTATTGATGCGCGGCGTGGGGGCGTTGGTGTCGCTTGCCGGGCCGTCCGCCAAGGTGGCGCACGCGAATATTCAGAAGAATCCGCGCCGCGTGGCTGCCACCGGTGCCGCACTGCTTATCGGCGTGACGCTGGTCTCCACCATCGCCACCGGTGCCGCCAGCGCCAAGCAAACCATGAACGAGGCGCTGACCACCCGCTACAGCGTTGACATGATTGCTGTCGGTGCTGATATGACCAGCAAACAGGCTGATGAGGTCGCCAAGATTAAGGGCATTAAGGATAGTATCTACGCGCCGACTCGCATGATGAGCATGAAGGATGCCAATGGCAAGGATCTGAACGTACTCATCGTTGGCGTGGATGGTGTTGACGCGCTGCGCAAAGTGGTGCGTGCCGACCTGTCCGGCGTGACCATCAGCGGTGACTCCGTACTTATGCCCAAGTATTCCGCTGCCACGGGCAAGGACATTCCGCTAGGTAAGAGCGTCACCTTCACCAGTGATGTATCCGGCTCGCAGACTGGTACAGCTGATGCTGCCGCGAGTGATACTGAGAACGATGGCGGACAATCCGATGGTGTGCAGACACTGACCCTCGCGCCGCAGAAGGTGGATTATCGTCGCATCTCAGCCAACTATGCCGCAGTCGCCTTCGTGGATGCCGGTCACTTCACCAACGGCGATGTAAAAGCGAACGGACATATCATGCTTATGCGTATCGACGCCGAAAGCGCGGGCACCACGCTGAACGACGTATTCACCAACGTGCAGAATGCATTCTCCGCCAGTGCAGACATTGACGTGTCTGGTCCGGTGGCCGGACGCACGCAGTGGGAGACCATGATCAACGGCATGATGGCGTTGCTTGTCGGCTTGATTGCGGTGGCTGTGCTTATCGCACTGGTCGGTGTGGCGAACACGCTGAGTCTATCGGTGATCGAACGCACCCGCGAATCCGCCACCCTGCGTGCCATCGGTATGACGCGCGGCCAGCTGCGGCGTTCGCTGGCAGTGGAGGCTTTACTGCTGTCGCTCGTCTCCGGCGTGGTGGGTGTGGTGCTGGGCACCCTGTTCGGCTGGCTTGGGTCCTATATGGTGTTCAGCCTGTATGGTGACACTGTATTCCCGTTCGAGTGGACTACCAACGGTGCCGTGCTTGGCGTGGCGGCGCTTGCCGCGCTGCTCGCCAGTGTTGCCCCCGCCCGCAGAGCCGTCAAGACGCCGCCCGTCGAGGCTTTGGCTGAGGCCTAGTGGCCCGGTCATAGTCTAAGAGCGAAGAGATAGGTCTATTCGTGTGCTGCGAATAGACCTATCTGCCTTGAAAGAGGTACATTCGTTCCTTTACAGAAAGCTATCTGCTTTCAAAGGGGTACCGGATATACGAAAACGCGAGTACAACCGTTGGAATTGCAATGATCGTACTCGTGTTATCAGGTCTCGGATATCTCTCTGAAAGCAGATAGCTTTCTGCAGAAAGGCGAATGTACCTCTTTCGAGGCGGATACCACTTGTTCTGCCGTATCGTGCGTATTGGGGAAGTCACACCAACCCGTTATCGTACGCAAAGACCACAGCCTGGACGCGGTCTCGGGCGTTGATTTTGGCCAGAATATGCGCCACATGGGTTTTGACCGTGGGCAAGGAGATGAAGAGCTTGTCCGCGATCTCCTGATTGCTCAGGCCATGGGCGATTTCCACCAGCACCTCACGTTCGCGATCTGTGAGCAGTTCCAGCTCGGGATCGGTATATGTGGGGCGTGCGGTGCCAATGCCGTTCGTCGAATCGGCACCCGTAGCTCCGACCGTTCCAGTAGTGTCGGCGACGCTGCCAGCATTGCCATTGAAACTTGCGTTCGAAACGCCGCCACTCAACGACCCATGCTGCGCATAGCCGTCCTGCATCATTTTCTCGATCAGACGCTTGGTGGCCGAAGGCGCGATGATCGCATTGCCCTGGAACACGGTGCGAATCGAATTGAGCAGCGTCTCCGGTTCGGTGTCTTTGAGCAGAAAACCCGAAGCGCCGGCATTGATGGCGGCCATCACATATTCATCCAAATCGAATGTGGTCAGGATGATCACACGGGTCGGCTGCGTGCCATCCGTGCCGGCGGTCAGCGAAGTAATACGGCGGGTGGCTTCGATGCCATCCATGCCCGGCATGCGCACGTCCATCAACACCACATCGGGGTGCAGGGTCTCCGCCATCGTCACGGCCTCGGCGCCATCGGACGCCTGAGCGACCACTTCCATATCTTGCTGCGAGCCGATTACCATGGCGAAGCCGGCCCTCACCAGCTCCTGGTCGTCCGCAATGATCACGCGAATGCTTCTGCTCTCGTTCATGCTCTCCACTGTATCCGATTCCTATTCGAGTGCCGCTCCATGGACACCCTGATTGTTCCCTGAGTTCATGTTCGTGGACGAATCCGTCTGAGATGTGGATTCCGCCTGCCTCATCTGGCTGGACAGAGGAGCAGCCGGTCGCAGTTGCATGTCGGGTTGTGCGCCTTCATGCATCTCGTCGCTGAATCCGGTTTCACGCAACACCGTCAGCAATTGCCGCATGTGCGCCAGAGCCGCACGCCCGCGTTCCCCGATGACCGTGAACGCGGCGATGATCTGCTCGCCATCGGGAGCCGGTTCGGAGTTCAGCATGGCCAGCCCATCATCGGCTTGCGTGATCACCGATTCCAACGTATTCAATACCTCGGCCTGCATGGCCGTGCCGATGCGATTGCGCTCCAGATTGGCGGCCAGCACCTTCTGCCGCTCCTGCTCGGCCTTGAGCGCCTCCTCGCGTTGCATGAGCACCAGCGCGTTCGAGCCGCGTGAACGGCTCCACCGGGCCATCGCAATGCACGCAAAGCCAAACAGCATCACCACGCCACCCGGTATCAGGCCGGAAAGCACCAGTAGCCAGCGGGACACCGCCGATTCGCCGTTGAGGGGCAGCAGCATCTGAATCAGCATGTCATATCCGTTCCAGCCGGACATTACCTTGATGCCGGCCAGCCACGAATCCGCGACCAGCGCCACACTGACCCATCTCCATGCCTGTTCCCGTCCATACAGTGCGGCGGCGTGTACGGACACCAATGCAAACATGTTGACGGTCAGGATGGATGGCAGAAACAGCAGCTGCACGGCGGACAGAATCGCCATGACCAGTGCGCTGCCCTCCGGGAACCGACGTCGGAAAGCCAGAGGGGCAAGCATGATGATGGTCAGTGCCATGGTCAGCACAGTGTTGGGTTGAACTGGGTCATTGCTGACCGTCATCATCTGCAGCTCGTTGCGTGTCGCGGAACTGAACATCGCGATCAGCGCCACGGTGATGAGAATATCCGCCAGCAGATAATGCCGTTCGGTCCATTGTGCGAAGCGGGCCACCCAATTCGACTCACCGGTATCTCCCTGGTCGAGCGGTTTGGAGCGTATCGAATCCAGGAGTTTCCGTAGTCGTGTGATGGTGACGGGCAAAGCGTCAGACGGCTCGGCGTCGGTTTGCGCGATTTCGGGGGAGAGGGGAATCGTAGCCGCCACGATGAACCCGCCGTTCGGTCCAGGGCCGGCATGGACGCTGCCGCCCAACGATTCGATGCGCTCGTGCATGCCCATCAGACCATAGCCGGGTGCGTGCCCGTCGGCGGCGGATGCCGCTCCCTGGCCGTTGTCGGACACGGTAATCGCAAGCCCGTCATCCGACCACACCTCATCGATGGTGGTCTTCGCGCCCTCTCCCGCATGCTTGCGCGTATTGGTCAGCGCCTCCTGTACCAAGCGGAACACGGCGGCATCCGCATCGGAGGTCAAACGATCCGGCCGTGACTTGCCGGTCACACGCCGGGATACGACCAGATGACCGTCGAAAAGAGAATCGATGTCCGCATACCCGGCATCATCATCCGTGCCGAACACGCCGAACAGTCGCTGCATATCACGCTGCGCGCGTTCCGCTTCATGGCGAATCGTGCTCATCGTATGCTTGGCGACGGCCAGATCATGCGCGCCCGCATATCGGCCGCCATCCGACTGCACGATAATCGTCGACAGCGTATGGGCCACCACATCATGCATATCACGGGCAATGCGCGCGCGTTCGGCCAGCGCCGCGATATGTGTCTCCTCCGCTTCGCGGGCCACTATGGAAGCATTGCGCTCGCGCATGGCCGTGAGCGTGGCCTTGCGCGCACGCTGCCATAACGCCATGATGATAATGCTCAGCACGCTGATCTCCATGCACAGCGCCAGCACGCCCGTATCCCGCAGCATTTTGATTCCGCAGTTGGATACGCTCGGCTCGCTGATGAGACCGGGAGAGGCCGGGCATATGGGCATGGTCGCAGCGGTGGGCAGCCAGCTGATCCAGGCGGTCCAAGCATTGGAGGAACCGCTTTTGAACAGCGGGCCGACGTTCATTGACACCGCCCAGACCGCAGCCGCGGCCAATCCCATGGCAAAGGCGGTGATAATGAATCGCAAGGAATGCTTGGGATTGCCGTACACGAGCACTGAATACAGGATGATAAGCGTGTAGAAGTCGCCATAGGTCATCGACGGGCCGAAGACGAGATGGACGGCGGTCAGAGCCACGAACAACCAAGCGGCGATCTCCGGCTGGTATCGTCGCAGCATCAGCGGAACAAACGTCGGTAGCGACCAGAACAACAATGAATAATTGTTCGATACGAATAATAGTCCAGGAGTCGAAGAGGAACTGGTGGAACTGATGAGCGAGATGAGTCCGAATGTCAGTACTGCGGCGAGCAGGGTGTCCCATAGCAGGGTGTGACTCGGCTTCCGAGCGAACCATGCCCTCACGTGCGCGACCATTTCCATACGTCCCAAGGCTAGCGTGTCCGTTAACAAGCCGACATCACCCTCCAGACGGATTTGTGGGCTAGAGTTTGAGCCATGACATTGCTGAGCAAATACTATGTACCGGGCCTCGCCATCGAGGACCATTCCATTGACGTTCCTCTCGATTGGTCCGGCCATGAGCCAGGCCAAGCATTCGACGGCGAAACCATCAAACTGTTCTACCGTGTGGTCACCGCGCCCGAACACGTGCACGATGACCTGCCGCTGCTGATCTTCCTGCAGGGAGGTCCCGGCGGTGAGGGGCCGCGTCTGAACAGTCCCACCTCCGATGGCTGGATTGAAGAGGCCACCAAGCATTTTCGTGTGATTCTGCCCGACCAGCGTGGCACTGGCCGGTCCTCGCGCGTGGATACGCACGCCATGGCCCGTATTGCCGCAGCCCATGAAGGTGATGCCGCAGCCGGCGCTCGCGCCCAGGCCGATTACCTGAAGAAGTTCCTCGCCGATTCCATCGTGCGAGACTTCGAACATCTGCGTCTGACCGAGTTTGGCGGGCGCAAATGGGTGACAATGGGCCAAAGCTACGGCGGCTTCCTGACCCTGACCACATTATCCCTGTTCCCGGCCGGTGTGATCGCCAGCTTCACCACCGGCGGCATTCCGCACGTGCCCGCCTGCGCCACCGAGGTCTATGAGCACACCTTCCCGCGCATGATGCGCAAGACCGCCCAGTTCTACGAGCGTTATCCGCAGGACAAGGAGCGTGTGGCAGCCATTGTGGAGAAGCTGCCGACCGCCGCGGAAGTCTCCGAGTTCGTGGGTAAGCTGACCGATTCCGTACTGAACCCGATGGCGGAAACCGAAGTCGAACATCGTCTCGGCGTGATCGCCGGCATGGCGGCCCACGGTTTCCCGATCATGCCCAACGGCGACCCGCTCACCGTGGAACGTCTGCAGTGCCTTGGCTCCGACTTCGGTATGAAGCCGAGTTTCGAGCGAGTGCATTGGATTCTCGACAGCGCCTTCCTCGATGGCGACGGCTCCGCTTCCGCTGCATCGCCGTTGGCCGACGAATTCCTGACCAGGGTGATGAACGCCACCTCATCGCGTCCGCTGTACTGGCCGTTGCAGGAATTCATCTACGCCAACGGCGAGATGGACCAGCCGATTCGCTGGGCCGCCCAGCGTGTGCGCGACGGCAAGTCCGAGTTCGGTGCCGATGTGCGCCCGCTCAACTTCACCGGCGAGGCCATGTTCCCGTGGATGTTCGAGCAGGAGGCCGCGCTGCGCCCGTTCAAGCCCGCCATGGACCTGCTGATGGAAGACACGAGCTTCGGCGTGATCTATGACGAGGACCAGCTGGCACGCAACGAAGTGCCGCTGCAGGCCGGTGTCTACTTCGACGACATGTACGTCGACTCAGGCATGCAGCTCGACACATTGAGCCGCGTGGGCAACAGCCATTATTGGACCACCAACGAGTTCGAGCACGACGGACTGCACGGTTCGGTGGTGTTCAAGCACCTCTACGACGAAGCCCTCAACCGAGGCGACCTCGAAGAACTGTTCTAACCTCTTTGGCTCCCCTCTTGGAGGGGAGCTGGCTCGCGGAGCGAGACTGAGGGGAGTATGTCAAGTGCGGAAAACTTCCCTCAGTCAGCTCCGCTGACAGCCCCCCTAGAGAGAGGGGAGCCCAAGTACGGACGAAAGGAAATCTTATGACCAGGAATCTCACCATTGGATTCATCGGATACGGCAACATGGCTCAGGCCATCGCCCGAGGCCTTGTCGACGCGGGCGTGGTCACCGGCGGCCAGATGGTCGCTTGCGCCGCCCGCTATGACAAACTCGAGAAGACCACTGCCGAGCTCGGCGTGCGCCCGTTGCACAATCCGCTGGAAGTGGTGGTGGCCGCCGACGTGGTCATCATCGCCATCAAGCCTTATCAGATTGACGCCGTCGTTAAGCCGCTCGCCAGCGAACTCGCCAAGCCTGGCAAAATCGTCGTCTCCATTGCGGCCGGCTGGAATCTCAAGAAATATCAGGATCTGTTCACCACCGAAGACGGCGAATCCGTCGACTCTCCGGACATCCACATTCAATGCACGATTCCGAATACGCCGATGGCTGTGGGCGAGGGCGTGCTCGTCACCGAATCCGTCAACACCCTGACCGATGAGGAGACCGAGACCTTCGAGCAGGTGTTCGCGCCCATCAGCCTCATTGAGCGCGTGGATACCGCACACATGAACATCTCCATGGTGGTGGCCGGCTGCGCGCCCGCATTCACCGACATGTACATTGAGGCACTGGGCGATGCCGGTGTGCAGTACGGTCTGCAACGCGCCACCGCCTACCGCTTGGCGGCCAAGATGGTCGAGGGCGTCGGAGCGCTGTACATGGCCACCGAAACCCACCCTGGTGCCATGAAGGATGCTGTCTGCTCGCCTGGCGGCACCACTATCAAGGGTGTCGCCCAGCTCGAAAAAGACGGCTTCCGTGGCGCGGTTATTGACGCCGTCGACGCCATCGTCGGCTGACTGTACTCGGCAAAAAATTGCCCCCGCCGTCGGGGGCTGTCGGCGGAAGCCGACTGGGGGTCTCCCGAATCACAGGACCACCCCCAGTCATGCTTCGCATGACAGCCCCCGCCAGCGGGAGCAGTATGAAGCAGACGAAACTACTCGATAATCACGTCTTCCGGCTTGATGTCGGAGGTGAAGCTCGGGGCGAGCTCGCTCTGGTAGGCGTCCTTGAAGAAGCCGTTGGAGGTCAGGGTCTTGATCTCCTTGTTGGTCCATTCGAGCAGGCTCTTGTTGCCCTTCTTCACGGCCGGGGCGATGGTGGACTCGTCACCGATGGTCTTGATACCCACGGTGTAGCCCGGGTTGTCCTTGGCCCACGCGTACAGGTAGGTGTTGTCGTCGGCGAGGGCGGCCACACGGCCATCCTTGAAGGCCTGGAACTGCTGGGTCTTGGAATCGAACTTCCGCAGCTGAACATCCGGGTACTTCTCAGTGAAGAAGGCCTCGGCGGTCGTGCCTTTGGTCACGGCCAGCTGCTTGCCCTTGAGCTGATCGGCGCTGGTGATCTTGGCGCTGTTGGGGGAGACCACGCCGATGGACACCTTCATGTACGGATCGGCGAAGTCGACCACCTGCTTGCGCTCGTCGGTCACGGTGAAGTTGGCCAGCACCAGGTCGACCTTGTCGGACTTCAGCGAGTCCACACGGCCATCGGCGTTCACCTGCACCCAGTCGACTTTGACGCCAAGGTCCTTACCGATCTGGTTGCCGAGCGCCACGTCATAGCCGGCGCGGGTGCCGTCGTTCTTCACATAGCCGTAGGGCGGCAGGTCGCCGAAGGTGGCGATACGAATCTTGCCGGTCTTCTTGATCTGCTCGACGGTCTGGCCCTGCTGAGAGGAGGAGCCGCCGGCAGCCGGATCCGGGCCATTGCCGCAAGCCGCGACGGAAATTAGCGTGACGCCGGCGAGCACACCGGCCAAAGCTTTCTTGACATTGAACATAATTCTTTCCCCTTTATCCTTTTCTTGTTGGTTATTGCAAATCTTGATGATTCGGCATGAACGGAGTACTCATGCCTCATCGCCGACCGGAGCCATGCTCTCTAGGAAGTTCCTGGCACGGTCGGTTTTGGGATTCGTGAAGAACTCGTCGCCGGGCTGACGTTCCAGGATCACGCCGTTCTCCAGGAACATCACCGTGTCGGCCACGCGCCGGGCGAACTCCATCTCATGGGTCACCACGATCATCGTCATATGGCGCTTGGCGAGACGAAGCATAAGCTCCAGCACCTCACGCACCATTTCCGGATCGAGTGATGCGGTGACTTCGTCGAACAGCATGAGCTCGGGGTTCATCGCAAGCGCACGCACAACGGCGATGCGCTGTTTCTGGCCTCCTGACAGTTCGCGCGGGTACGAGTTCTTGTATTCGGTGAGCTGCACGTCGGCCAGCAGCTGATCCATCTGCTTGGCGACCTCGGCCTTCGGGCGCTTCTGCACCTTGGTGGGGCCCAGTTCGATGTTCTTGGCCACGGTCAGATTCGGAAACAGGTCGTAGCTCTGGAACACCATGCCGATTTCGGCGCGCAGCTTGCGCCAGGTCTTCTCGCTGTTATTCGCGATCTTCTGGCCCTTGAACCAGATTTCACCGCCCTGAATGGTCTCCAAACCGTTCAGGCAACGAATCAGTGTGGACTTGCCGGAACCTGAGGGACCGAGCAGCACCAGCACCTGGCCGCGCTTGACGTCGAAACTGACATCCTTGAGCACTTCGTGATCGCCATAGGATTTGCGCAGATGACGGACGGACAGCAGCGGTTCGGAGTCGTTGGACACGGACACTTCTTCTGAATCAGCCATTGTTACGCTCCTTGGCTCGCTTCTCCAGGGCCTTGGCGATCATCGCCAGCGGCCAGCAAATGATGAAATACAGCAGGAAAATGAATCCGTACACCCAGAATGCGGCGTCCGGGTGGGTCATACGGTTGGCCTCCATGATCTGCTGGCCCACCGTGATCACGTCGATCACGCTGATGAGCAGCAGCAGGGACGTGGTCATGATGACGCGCGCCGCCAGATTGATGGTGGCCGGAACCATCAGGTTGATGGACTGGGGGATACGCACGTACCACAGCACCTGCAGTCCGTTCATGCCCAGCGCCTTGCCGGCATCGACCTGATGATCGGATACGGAAATCAACGAGCCTCGTACGATATCGCTGATTTCGGCCGCGACCCATAGGCCGAACGTCACGACTGCCACGGTCACGCCGTCGACCTGCACGCCAAGTTCGCGCGGCAGGATGTAATAGGTGAGGAACAGCAGTACCAGCGTGGGCACGATGCGGAAGAACTCGAGGTACAGCCTCAGCACCGCGCGCAGTACCGGATTGCGCAGGATACGCAGTGCGCCGAGGATGATGCCCAGGGGAATGCCCACCAGCAGGGCCAGTCCGGCCACCGTGATGGAGGTGCCGAGTCCGCCCAGCAGACGGGTGAAGTTGTCGCCGGTGAACAGCACGCTGGCGCCGGAGGCCTCAGTTATCGCCGAAAGTACCACGACGGACCCTCCTTTCCAGCAGTGTGAGGATGACGGACAACGGGATAAGAATGATTGCGTAGGCGATGACCAGCTCCAGCAGGTATTCGTCGCTGCGGTAGTACATGCCGATCAGGTCGCGTGCGGTGTTGGTCAGTTCCGGTACCGCGATAACGGTGAACACGGAGGTCTCCTTGACCATGAAAATCACGTTCGCGGCGACGGCCGGCACGCTGCGCGTGAGTCCCTGCGGCAGGGTCACGTGACGAATCATCTGCAAAGGCGAGAGTCCCAGCGCGCGTGCGGACTCGTTCTGCACCTGCGGAATACCGCTGAAGCCGCCTTGGAATGCGCCGGACATGTATGCGGAGCCCAGAATGGACATACCGACGACAGCGCAGATCTCGGCGCTCCATTTGATGCCGATGGACGGGAATCCGTAATACAGGAAGAACAATTGAATCAGCAAAGGGGTGTTGCGGAACAGCTCCTCGAATACGGTACTGATTTGGGCGAGCACAGGCACGCGGTATTCGCGCAGCAATGCCAGCACCAATCCCAGAAGGGTGGCCAGCACCACGCTGATTGCGGAAAGACGTAACGTCAAGACGAACGCCCTCCCGAACAGTGGAAGACTTGCTTGGATGACTTCCCAGCTCACAGCCGGCCCTCCTTCCGTATACGTAGTAATGCTTGTTGCATGGTCTCTCTCAATGGTTGCGGGCCGCATGTATGGGGTAAAACGTAGCGGCTCCGTGTGCTAACCCATAAGGATAACGGGTGGCGGGGGAGTATTTCGCCAAGAAAAGAACGTTCGACGAGTGCGGATAAAGGTATTGACTTGGAGGTCGGGGTGGTGTATTGCAAGAGCCGTTGCTCGAACTCGCAGCCGGCTGATGCGCAAAACCCAGTAGTCGCAACCGATGGCATGTGATTGATGAGCTTCGCAATATGCATTGATGATGTGCCGGCCGGGTTTTGCGTTATGAACGCCGTTTATACCCTGCTATCGGATACTCCGAAATGGGGATGTTCATATTGTGCGAGTCGAGCATTTCGCGGTTCCCGTGCGCTTGTCGCTTGGCTCTTTAGACTTAAAGGCATGTCTCTTACTATCGGAATCGTCGGACTGCCCAATGTCGGCAAGTCCACCATGTTCAATGCCCTGACCCGCAACAACGTGCTGGCCGAAAACTATCCGTTCGCCACCATCGAGCCGAACACCGGTATCGTGCCGCTGCCGGACGATCGTCTGCCGGTGCTGGCCAAGCTGGTTCACACCGAGAAGGTCGTGCCTGCCACGGTGACCTTCGTGGACATCGCCGGCATCGTCAAGGGTGCCTCCGAGGGCGAAGGCCTGGGCAACAAGTTCCTGGCCAACATCCGCGAGGCCGACGCGATCTGCGAAGTGGTGCGCGCCTTCGAGGACGACGACATCGTCCACGTCAACGGCAAGGTGGATCCGGCCGACGACATCGACACCATCAACACCGAGCTGATTCTCGCCGATCTGCAGACCATCGAAAACGCGCTGCCCAAGCTGGAGAAAGATCTGCGCGGCAAGAAGATCGAGCCGGCTTACATGGACGCCGTCAAGCAGGCCAAGACCATTCTTGAGGCTGGCGAGACGCTCGACAAGGCCGCGCGTGAAGGTCGTTTCGACAAGGATTCCGTCTACGACCTGCACCTGATGACCGCCAAGCCGTTCATCTACGTGTTCAATGTGGACGATAACGAGCTGGCCAACAAGGAGCTGCAGACCAAACTCGCCGCCTCCGTGGCCCCGGCCCCGGCCGTGTTTCTCAACGCCCAGTTTGAAGCCGACCTGACCGAGCTCGACGAGGCGGATGCCCGTGAAATGCTCGCCGACGCCGGCTTGAGCGAATCCGGTCTTGACCAGCTGGCTCGTGTGGGCTTCGACATCCTCGGCCTGCAGACCTTCCTGACCGCAGGCGTCAAGGAAGTACGCGCCTGGCAGATTCACAAGGGATGGACCGCCCCGCAGGCCGCCGGTGTGATTCACACCGACTTCGAAAAGGGCTTCATCAAGGCCGACATCGTCTCCTATGACGATTTCGTGGCCGCCGATGGTTCCATGGCTAAGATCAAGGAAGAAGGCAAGCTCCGTCAGGAGGGTCGCGACTACGTCATGGCCGACGGAGATATTGTGGAGTTCAAGTTCAACGTGTCCAAGTAGTGATTGCCGATTAGTGCCGAGGGCCTTGGAAGCGTTGCGTTCCAAGGCCCTTGCCTATACTGTAGACAGTTGTTCTTCATATGTGAATCGTCCGATATGACTTTGGAACGGGCTTGATTGGAGGGCCGGATATGACGAGTTACGTGCTGCGGCTCTATGATGATCCGCTGCTCCGGTTCGATGCGTCGTATGGCGAGGGCCTGCTGGCGGGCAAGATCGAGGCGCATGTCCGCTGGTTCGATGAGTCGAAGCGTGCGTTGCTGCCGTTTCCGTTGGCTCCGGAGCCGGATAATGCGAAGCTGACGACGTGGCTGGAGCGGCGCACGATTCCGAAGAATCGTGAGTTCGCCACGCAGGTTCTCGCGCAGGCGGGGTTGAACATTGCGGATACGCTGGGCATCATCGACCTGTGCAAGGGGCTGTCGGTCAACGATTCATTCTGGGCGGAACGCGACGGTGAGAACCTCAAGTTCGCGGACATCAACCTGTATGACAATCCGTTGGACGAGACGCTCGCCATCGTGGCCTACACGGGGTATACGTCGAGCGAGAAGCATGCGATCGGCCTGTCGAGCGAGTGGACGACGGACGGCCAGTTCCCGAAGGCGTGGCGGCATACGGAACGTGGGCTGGAACTGTGGAAGGCGGGTTCCGAAGGGTATGCGAACGCCGGTTTGGAACCGTATTCCGAGTATCTCGCCTCGCAGCTGGCGCGCAGGCTCGGTGTGAACGCGGTCGACTACCGCATCGCCCGTTGGAAGGGCAAGCTCGCGTCGGTGTGCGGTTCGATGAACTCGAAGGACGTGTCGTTCGTGCCGTTCTATGTGGCGACGCAGCTGGCGTCGTTCCCGGAGATCCTCGCCGCCGCACGCGCCGTGTCCGAGGAATCGTTCGAGGCGATGCGCACGATGCTAGTGTTCGACGCGCTCATCGTCAATCAGGACCGTCACGCCAACAACCACGGGTTCCTGCGCGACAACCGTACCGGCCAGATTCTGGGTCCGGCGCCGTTGTTCGACCATAACATGTCGCTGTTCAAGAACGATATGCGCGCCGACTGGGAGGGCGGCGCGTGGATTCCGCAGGTACTGTCCGAACGTCAGCCGGCAAATTCTCGTATGACGTTCCGCGACCAGTGCGCGGCCATCATGGGCAGCGCGCAGCATGAGATGTTGCGCAAAACGTTGGACGTCACCTTGGAGAACGACCCGGCTTACCCGCTGGAGCCGGGCCGCATCGAGGCGTTGAACGACTACCTGCACGCGGCCGCACGATCCCTGCTCGAACTGCCGGTGGTCGACGAATCGAAGCTGTCCGACCAGCTCGATGCGTTGCAGCCGTCAATCGAACACGCTCCTGTCATCCTCAACGAACGACTGTTGCGATAGACCAAACCGGTCGAGTTCGCCAATAAAAAGGACCTTCCGGGTTGCGCACTGTGAGGAGGCGTGGAACGAGGCCGTATCCGGTCGCCCGTTCGACCGTATCAAGCCGCTTTCATGAGGAAAGGAGCCTGTCATGTTTGAGGTGAACGGCATCCTGTACGCGGATGAGCCCGTTCGGGAGTTGGAAGTCCGGTCGGCCCGCGTCACCGGCGACCACATCATGCTGGTGACGTTCTCCACCGGCGAGACACGTTTATGCGACTTCACTGAAATGTACGACGACGTCCCTGCTTTTGCTCCGCTACGCGATGAGAAGACCTTCGACCCCAGCACCTTGGACGACATCCGCCCGCTCGTGGAAGCCTGACGCCGGGGCGCTTGATCCAATGACCACCATCGTCGTATGTGCGATTACAGTGGTCATTTCCATATCTACGGTACGGGGATGACGTGAACGGCCAACATCACCATGATTGATGGCGGCCGTTTGCATATCCACACATGGCTTTGATGTCTCAGCTGTCCAGAGCGAAGGTGATGGAATCCCGTCCTAGAACCGCCTCGTTACGTGCGCGACTGGCGGCAGCATCGCGGTGGCCAGGGCGAACGTCACCGCCAGGACCGCGCCCGCCGGGTAGACGCTGTACGCCCAGCCGTATGCGATCTGTCCGAGGGGCTGGGCGCACATGCTCGCGGAGAGCGCGAGCGACATCACCTTGCCGGTCATGTTCTCGGGGCAGCCCATCTGGATCGCCGGCACGGCGATGAGGTTCGCGAGGGTGATGGCGATCATGGTTCCGCAGGTGCTCGCCGTGAGCACCGCGAGTCGCATCACTCCACCTGCGGGAATCGTCATGGCGAGCGCTTGGGGCAGGATGGTGAGCGAGAAGGCGGCGATCACCATCGGGAATCGCCGCATGGACAGCGACCTCGCGACCCGCCCACCGACGAGCGCGCCGAGCAGTCCGGATGCTCCCACGAGACCATATGCAAGGCCGTACGCCGTGGAGCCGAACCCCAGTACGGTCCGCACCATGTAAGGGAAGCCGACCTCCGCATACCCCGTCACCAGGAAGTTGAGCGCGGCGCAGATCAACACCAGATGCAGAACATGAGGATGTTCGCGGGTGAGGAAATGTCCGGCCGCGCGCAGGTCGTCGACCGCGGTGACGCGGCCGGCGTCGCCGCGGTCGGGAGCGCCGAGCCGGATGAAACACTCCACGACGGCGGCCGCACCGAACCCCACGATCGTGATTCCCATCATGGGCATCGCACCAACCGCCGCGTACAGCACGCCGCCGAGCACGGCGGGAACGAGCGTGCTCGTCTGGTTCACTACGTTCACCACGGCCATCGCGCGACGCATCACATCCTCGCCATGGGAGCGGAACATCTGCGGCAGCGCCGCCTGCACCGTAGGCGTCTCCATCGCGTCAAGCACGGCGAGCACCACCTGCATCACGGCTATCGCCGCCAGATTGAAACCGGCGGCCGAAAAGATCGCCGCACAGACGAGCACCGTCACGGCGGAAAGCGCGTCAAGCGCCACCATGACGGTCCGACGGTTCGTACGATCCGCCATCACGCCGCCAAGGGGCGAGAGCAGAATCGTGGGCAGGATGCTTGCAGTAAGAATGGAGGCGAACGCCGCCGCCGAGCCGGTCTCGTCAAGCACCCACATGGACATGGCAAACCGCAGCATAAGGTTGGCGAAGAGCGATATGCCGAGACCCGTGACGAGCAGGCGGAAGTCGCGTGTGCGAAGAGGATCAGCGGCTTGGCTTCTTTGTGGTTGGGTCGTGCATTCGTATGCGTTCGTCATCGTGGATTCCTTTCTTGTGATTGGCCACGGCCATTTATACAAACCGACCGTCGGTCTGTTATTGTGATAACAATACGCCTAAGGGAAAAGGCGCGGAAGCGCTTCGGCATCTGTGACGTCAGGATGTGCAAGATGCGGCGCACCCGGGCGCGCCTCCTATGCGGACGCTGTATCCTCTTCCGGCGTCAGGGCCGTGAGCCCTTCGGTCGTCCGCAGGATGAGCGTCTCGTCGAACACTGGCACGCCGATGGCGTCGAGCATCGTGGCGAGGCAGCGGATGCGGTGTTCCATGCCGGCATGATCGGCGGGGTAGAAGCAGGGCATGAGCCAGTAGTTGCCGAGGAGCGAGAGCAGTTGCGCCGCCTCCTCGGGGTATGCCGTGGGAATGGAGCCGTCCTGCACGCCCATATCGATGAGCGAGCGGAAGGACTCCGGCAGTCTCGTCGACCAGAAGCGCATGTTCGCCGTAAAGAACGCAGGATCCTTGAGCAGCGCCAGCTGGGAACGGACTAGGTCCAGATGATCGGGGGCGTCCACGGCGGAAACGATGAGCGCGCGCAGCTTCTCAAGCGCACTCATGTCCTTGCGCTCGATGAGTTTGTCGAGAAGACGCGCGGTGAAGGCCCACTCGTCGGCGTTCAGCCGGTCGAGAATCGCCTCCTTCGATTTGAAGTGGTGATAGAGCCCGCCCTTGGACAGTCCCAGGTCGTTCAGGATGTCCTGGATGGACGTCTTCTCGTAGCCCTTTTCAGCGAAGAGCCTGCGGGCGGAATCGAGGATTCGTCGTTCGGTGTCTCCGGAATGCATATCGTGCGCCATGCGGATGGCCTGCCTTTCGTTCATGTCCCCGTCAAGCATACAGACCGTCGGTCGGTCTGTCAAATGATCGAGGAAGTCACCCCTGCGATGCGATTGAATATCCGCGGCAAGGCAGGACGAAGAAGACCGGTAAGACGCCGAGTTCAAGTTCAACATCTCGAAGTAAGTGGTTCTCTGGCTCCCCTCTTTGAGGGGAGCTGTCGCTACAAGCGACTGAGGAGCGGCACGGATAAGGCCTGAGAAGTCGTCTTCTCAGGCCTTTGTCATGACATTGTTCTGCAAGGACTGGCTGCTGCAGCAGCATAATGTGTGTTTTATTATTCGGCCTTGGCGGCTTGCTGGTCAATCCAATTGTTGACGTCGGTGACCGCCTCGTCAAGGGTTGCTTTGGCGGCTTTGTAGTATTTGGAATCTACAGGTTGACGATTTCCGCGCCGAACGGCCAGAGCGCGAGCTTGGCCATCTTGAACGATTGCAGTCCGAACGGAATACCGATAATGGTGATGCAGTTGAGTACGCCGGCTCCCAGATAGCCGAGCGCCATCCACCAGCCGACCAGCACCACCCACAGGATGTTGGCCAAGGCAGAGCCGACTCCGCCAACGTATTGCACGGTTTTGCCAAACGGCGTCAGGGTGAGTCCCGCCATCTTGAACGCTTGAATGCCGAGCGGGACGCCGATGATGGAGATGCACAGAATCAGTCCCACCAATGCCCATCCGATTGCGATGGCCAATCCACCAAGAATGATCCACAGGATATTGCCGAGAACTCGCATGATTAGCCCCTTTCCGATTCCGGTCGATTCCGCGCATGTTCAGCTTCACTATTTTGCCAGACATCATGACGGAAACACGAGACGCAACCCTTGGCTCGCCCCTGATTCATCCTCGGATCGCTATTCAGGCTGATCGTATGCGGTAAGCCCAATCCTTTTGCGAAGATTTTGTGTATTGTCGGGCATGCGTGGGTTTCACCGTCGATTTGAATGATGATAGGCTTCTCGATGTCTGCCGTACGAAGACCCATCAAGGAGATGCCATGAACCTGTATCGCTACGCGATGTTCATCGCACGCGCCTGCCGTGGGTCGTTCGTCGGCAATGTTCTGTTTGCCAATCCACAAATGGCCCTATTCTCGATGCTGGTGTAGCGGGGACACGCCTTATGCCGGGATGTACCGATGGCCCATCCGCAGTCGACGTCGCATGAATCGCTCACCATAGCCATCAACTTACGCAAAGCCGCGAATCGTTTGCCGTATATGAATGCGGAACGGATGGCGGCTTTTCCTTTACCCCGGACTCATCGGTGTCCTCGCGTCTTGACACAAGCATGGGGCCGGATCGCCCACACATGCCGTTACCAACAGAAGGAAATGCTGTGACCTCACAGAAAACCGCGGAACCCGGGTCCGCCGCCAGTTCCGTAAAGCCTATTGATCCGCACACCCGATTCATCGTCGTGGGCGTGATCGTCGTCGGCTCGTTCATCGCGCTGCTCAACCAGACCGTCATGTCACCGGCCTTGCCGGCACTGATGCGTGATTTCAATATCACCACCGGCACCGTGCAGTGGGTGACCAGCGTCTACATGCTGGTCTCGGGCATCATGGTGCCGATTTCAGGCTATCTGATTGATAAATTCTCCACCCGAAAGCTCTTCGCCGGAGCTCTTGCCACTTTCATGGTCGGCACACTGCTGTGTGCCGTCGCGCCGAATTTCATGCTGTTGCTCGTCGGACGCATACTGCAATCCGCCGGCTCCGGCGTGCTGTTGCCATTGGTCGCCGTAGTGCCGATGCTCGTCTATCCGCCGGATAAGCGCGGCACCGCCATGGGCATGGCCGGTATCGTCATGGCCGCCGGCCCGGCTATCGGCCCGGTTGTCGGTGGTCTGGTGATTGACAGTTTCGGATGGCGCCCGATGTTCATTGGCATCGCAGTCGTGGCACTGGTCATTCTTGTCGGAGGCACGATGATGCTCAAGAACGTCAGCGAGTTGAAGAACCCAAAGCTCAACATCCTGTCCGTGATCCTTTCGACCATCGCGTTCGGTGGCCTGCTCTATGGCTTCTCGTCCGCTTCCACGATGGGATGGGCCAGTCCGGTCGTCATTACCTCAATCGTCGTTGGTCTTGTGGCCTTCGTCGCATTCGTATACAAGCAAGTCAAGCTCGATGAGCCATTGTTGCGCGTTGACACCCTTGCCACCCGCAACTTCCGCAATTCCGCGATTCTGGTCACTCTGATTAACGCCGCAGTCGCCGCAACCAACGTGACGTTGCCTATCTTCATCCAGAATGTGCTCGGCCAATCCGCCACCGTCACCGGCATGGTCATGCTGCCCGCCGCGGCGGTCGGCATCATCATGAGTCCGCTCGCCGGTGCTGCATTCGACAAATTCGGCCCGCGCGGCGTGGGCATCGGCGGCCTTGCGCTCATGACCATCTCTCTTGGTCTTCTCGGCACCATCAACACCAGGACATCAGTGCTGTTTGTCGCCGTGTTCTGCGCATTGCAGGCATCCGGTCAGGCTATCGCCAACATGCCGATCAACACTTGGGGCGTCAACGCTTTGCCGAACGACATGATCGCCCATGGCAACGCCATCGCCAACACCGGCCGCCAGATCGCGGCAGCCATTGCGACCTCGCTTCTGGTCACCGCAGAAACATCCGTGACCGCCTCGCACATGTCCCAGGGTGTGAAGTCCGCCACGGCCAGCGGCATCGCGTTCTCCTACCTGCTGTGCGCCGCCATCTCGCTGATCGCCCTGATCATCTGCATCTTCACCGTCACCAGCCGTGCCAAGGAGAAGGCCGCACGTAACGCCAAGGCCTACGAGGCGCAAGCCTCCGCCGAAGTCGCGGCCGAAATCACTGAAGGCCAGCCCGCCGAGCATCACTACGCCGGCGCATACGTGGCCCCCGCCGCCTCCCTGTTCAAGCAGGCCCAGGAACAGTCCATCGGCGGGATCATGGACGATCAGCCCTACAGCTGCCTGGACAGCGATGACATCACGCATGTGGTGCGCGAGTTCATCCGCCTCAACGTCTCCAGCCTTCCCGTGGTGAACGGCGATGGCAGGCTCGTCGGCTTCGTCAGCGACGGCGATGTCATGAAATCGATTGCCACCTATGAATCCCGTACGGTTTCCACCGGCACCGGTTCGACGATGGTGGTGTTCGACGACGAAACCGTGGCCTCCAAGGTGCAGGCGCTCTCCGGCAAGAAGGTGATGGACATCGCCACGCGTAAGGTCGTTGCCGCCACGCCTGACCAGCATGTTGGAGAGGTGGCCCGAATCCTCGCCAAGAAGCAGTTCAAGAAACTGCCGGTGGTGGATGGTGATGGCAGACTCGTCGGTGTGATCCGCCGTAAGTCCGTGATGGAACATGCCTTCGACGCGCTGTTCCCAAAGGATGATCGGTGATTAGGCGCCATCATCGCTGAATAGAATGAATGGAACATGAGGCTTCCCCTCTCGCGGGGGAAGCCTCATTGCTTTGTCCGCGGAGTCTTACGGCACCTGCGCAAGGGCAACGTCACGCCTTCATGATGCACTATTGAATAGTGTGTTCCTATCGTTGCATGGTGACGCTAACGCATGGCGTCACGATACTGAAGCCTGCCATCTAACGGCGGGTACGGCTCGTTGCTGGAGTCGTGCACGCATACGCGCGTCGGCGTGCGTATGCCGTGATGTGACCTTTGTAGTGGAATTGAAGATATTCGCTATTGCCGATGAGCCCCGATGAACAGGTCGCCGTCGATGCGCTGACGGGCGCGTCGGGCATGCCCGCTCCCGATCTCGCCGTCGTGGTGTTGGACGCCACGGCGCTGTCCCGTTCGCTCTACCTGCTGTCGATGGTGGTGGAGCTCGGACTGCCGACCGTCGTCGCGCTTGCCATGAACGATCTGGCGTTTCGCAATGGCCGTGGCGTCGATACGGAACGGTTGTCCCGTCTGCTGGATGGCATGCCGGTCGTCGCGGTCGACGGGCGTACCGGAGACGGCGCCAAGGCATTGGCCGATGCCATCGCGGCGGGTTTCCGGGAACCCCCCCATTCCCCATGGGCTGACCGCATGGTCTGGCATCACGGCCGATGCCGATGGGCGTACCGCCGATGACCTGCGCTCCTGGGCTGAATCACGGGCCGATGCCCGCCTTGACTGGACCGCCGGCGTATTGCGTGGCCTCGACGTCCACGACAACGGTCATGTCACCTTGTCCGACCGCATCGACGGCGTGCTGCTGCACCCCGTAGTCGGCGTCATCGTGTTCCTTGCGGTCCTGTTCACGGTGTTCCCGGCCACGACGACGCTGGCCAGCCCGATGCAGGATTGGATCGATGTGACGTTCCGCGGCTGGTGCGCATCCGGCCTCGACTGGTTGCTGGGCCTGTTCGGCGTGGCCGATCACGGCGGCTGGATGCGTTCGCTGCTGGTCGATGGCGTGCTTGACGGTGTGATCACTGTGCTGACGTTCATTCCGGTGATGGGCATCATGTTCCTGATGCTGTCGATCCTGGAGGATTCCGGCTACATGGCCCGTGCCGCATTCGTGATGGATTGCGCCATGCGCGCCTTGGGATTGGACGGTCGCGCGTTTTTGCCGATCATCGTCGGCTTTGGCTGCAATCTGCCGGCCTTGGCGGCCACCCGCACCCTGCCCGATTCCCGTCAGCGGGTGCTGACCGGCATGTTGGTGCCGTTCGTCGCGTGTTCCGCGCGCCTGTCGGTGTTCCTGGTGCTCGCCCATGCGTTCTTCCCGAAATACGCGGGTCTCGTGGTGTTTCTCATGTACGTCGCTTCGGTGATGATCATCCTGCTGGTCGGCGTGGTGCTCCGCCACACCATGTTCCGTGGGCTTGAACCGGAGCCGCTCATGCTGGCGCTTCCCTCATACCAGTGCCCCCGCGCCCTGCAGCTGGTTCGCTCGGTGCTGCTGCGCCTATGGGGATTCGTTCGCGGCGCCAGCGTGATCATCATCGCGATGATCGTGGCGCTATGGTTGCTGCAGGGCATTCCCATGACGGCCGGTGCCGGTGTTTTCACGTTCCGGGCAATGATGTGGTGCGCGGGAGCCGAGCTATTACGCTTGGCTCCCGTTGCCATGGAAACCGCAATGAGAGGAGAGGATCCCATGATCGCAGGAGCGTCCGTCACCACGTTGCTGTCGGTGCTCGTAGCCGGCGTCGCCGCCGGATTCGTCGGATACGCGGTCGGCGCATCCTCATTGGTCTCCTATCCGGCGTTGCTGGCGTTCGGTATTCCGCCCGTGCTGTCCAACACCACGAACACGGTGGGCGTGTGCGGCACCGGCATCGGCGGGTTGCTCTCCGCCCGCAAGGAGCTCACGGGCCAGGGCGGGCGTGTGGCCGTCTATGCCTGCATAGGTCTGGTCGGCGGCGTCATCGGCGGCCTGTTGCTGCTTGAATTGCCCGCAAAGGTCTTTGAGTTCGCGGTGCCGCCGTTGATCCTGTTCAGTGCGCTCATCATCGCGCTCAACCCACGGAGGAAAGCGGCCGCGCGCGATGCCGTGGCGTGGGCGCTGCCGCAATCGTATCAGGCGGAGCGTGCCGCGCGGATCGCCGACGCGACGGCGAACGGCGCGTTGTGCGACGATCCGTGGTGGCTGTGGGTCGGCGTGAGCTTCGTCGGCGTCTATTCCGGCTATTTCGGCGCGGCCGCCGGTACGCTTGCCTTGGCGATTCTCGATTTGGGCAGGATCGGCCCGTTCCACCAGATCAACGCGTTGAAAACCGTGGTCGGCTTCGGCGCGAATATCTCCGCCGCGCTCATGTTCGTCATCCGTGGTTCCGTCTGCTGGCCGTTCGCCATCATGATGTGCATCGGCTGCACCATCGGCAGTGCGATTGCGCCTCCCATCACCCGGCGTATTCCGGAGAACATCATGCGGGCCGCCGCCGTGTTGACCGGCATCGTCCTCGCCGTCAAGCTTGGCTGGAGCACTTACCTGTGATGGCCTTGGCTGTTGGGACGTGCCGAACGGTCGCGGCGGTGCGGTGATTCATGGGCGTGGGCGAATATGACGATCCCGTCGGATGGAAGGCGTGTTCCGTCCGACGGGATCGTCGCTCGATCGGTCGATGATCGATGATCGATCAGTTGTGCATGGCTTCGATGTTGTTGCCCTCCGGATCATGCACGAACGCGGCATAATAGGTCGGACCATAGTTCGGGCGCGGGCCGGGCTGGCCGTTGTCGGTGCCGCCGTTGGCCAGACCCGCCTCGTGGAACGCCTTCACGGCGTCGTCGTCGGCGGCTTCGAACGCCACGTGGGCCGGCGCGACGGCATCGCCTTCAGCGGCGGTGGAAACCCACACCGACGAACCGTCTTCCGCCACGAATGCCTGAACGCCCGGGAAAGCGGGGCCCTTGCCGTAGCCCAGCGGCGCCAGGGCGGCCTCGTAGAACGCCTCCTCCTTGTCGAAATCCTTCACCTTGACGGTCACATGGTTGATCATGATCTGTCCTTTCATGCGTTCGGTGCGTTGTGCATCCGAATTCCATGATAGACGGCAAACGATGTGAATCGGAAGGGCGGCGTTCTGGAAGGTCGCGAAGTCCGGGCCGTTGCCGCCCGTGCCACGATGACCCTACAGCCCGTGGACGCTCGCCCCGAACGGCCAGAGCGCGAGTTTGGCCATCTTGAACGCCTGAATGCCCAGAGGAATGCCGATGATGGTGACGCATAGAATCAATCCGATTAGCACCCAGGAGATCGCGATCGCCAATCCGCCCAAAACGATCCATAGGATATTGCCGATGATTCTCATAGCGGGTTCCTTACGCTCGACCATCTTCCGGAAGACGCCGGATGGTATATCAGACCTTCATTCTATGGTACTGGTGTGAGATGAGGCTGGGCCGGGAACGGGCCCATACGTCCTGAAGCGATGAGTAGATTGGAGCGACCATGCCCGTGACGTCCGATGGGGTGGGCGGGTCCGGCGCGTATGCCGGGGCCATGGCGAACGAGGGGGCCGATGCCGCGTGGATTCGGCGTGTGGCGTTGCTGCTCGTCGGTCAGGCGTTTTCGCTGTTGGGCTCCAGCATCGTGCAGTACGCCATCTGGTGGTGGATCGTATTGCAGACCAGAACCGGTTCGGCGATGCTGCTGGCCACCCTGTTCGGCGTGGTGCCGCAGGCCGTGGTCTCGATCTTCGGCGGCTCATGGGCGGACCGCCATAATCGCAAACTGCTGATCATGCTGCCGGACATGGTGATCGCCGCCGTCACCGTCGTGTTGTCGTTGGGTTTCGCGATGGGATGGGCCGGACTGGCCACGATCTTCGTGGTGCTGCTCATCCGTTCGGCGGGCGGCGGCATCCAGACGCCGGCCGTGCAGTCGTTCATCCCGGACGTCGTGCCCTCCGGCAAACTGTTGCGCGTCAATTCGATATACGGTGTGATCAATTCGGCGAACATGATAGTGGCGCCGGCGGTGGCCGCCGTGCTCATCAACATGGTGCCGTTGTGGTCGATCCTGCTGATTGACGTGACCACGGCGGTCATCGGCGTCGGGTTCGTAGCGTTGATCAAGGTGCCGAAGAGACACGCGACGGCGGAGTGTGCCGCGCACGCCGTGCCCGAAGGGGAGGGACGCTCACCGCTCGCCGGCGTCCGCCGTGTCTTCGCCGATCTCAAGGTGGGATTCGACTACACGTGGCGTCGGCCGAATCTGCGCAACGTGGTGTTGGGCGACGCGCTGACCTGTTTCATCGCCGTGGCCCCGATGAATCTGACCCTGCTGCTCATGACCCGCGAATACGAGGGGATCGATCTGAATCTGGGATTCATCAACCTGACCACCGCCTCCGACAAACTCGCGGCCAATGAGCTGGGCTGGAGCATCGGCATGTTGCTTGGCGGCGCGTTCATGTCCACCGTCGGGGCCAAGGTCGTGCGCGACAACATGCGCATGGTCGCGCTCGGCGTCACCTTGGTCGGCGTGACCGTGATGGGTCTCGGGGTCGCGCCCAATCTGCTGGCGTACCTGTTTGTCGACGTGGCGAATGGTGTCGCCTCCGCCATCTGCGTGGGTCCGATGCGCACCATCATGCAGACCGAGTCCGATGAGAATGTGGTCGGCCGCGTCTTTGGTCTCGACACCACGCTCAGCACGCTGGGCATGCCGCTGGGCATGCTGGTCTTCGCGCCTCTGGCCGATATGATCCCGATTTCGCTGGTGTTCGTCATCGGCGGTGTGCTGACCTTGCCCATCGGCGTCTATCTGTTCGGCCAGACGCGCAGGCGTGCCGGAGCGGTGCCGGACCGGGGACGATGACCGCCGGGGAAGCCCCCCCCCAAAAAAAACAGTGTTCATGTGAAATTCACCGCATATTCGCGCTTTTGCCGGTCCGCCATGATTAGCCTTGAACAAGGAACAGCAGAGTAGAAGCAGAAGGTATGCGCGTATTCGATTTTGACGGAACCATCTACGATGGCGAAAGCCTGTTCGACCTGTACCTGTATTCCGCCCGACACGACCCGAAGGTGTTCCGTTTCATCGCACCCGTGTTGCGGTACGCGGTCAAATACAAACTCGGGCGGGCCACGCTTGAGCAGATGGAATACGGCGTGGGCAGGATGGCCGAAGGCTATCTCACGGAACTGAACCGTTCCCGGCGTGTGGCGAGCGTCGAACAGCTTGTGAACGATTTCTGGGATCGGAACTACCCGCGCATCAAGCCCTGGTACCAGCCCGAACCGGATGACGTGATCCTCACCGCGTCCTTCGACCTGACGGTGGGGGAGGCATGCCGCAGGCTCGGCGTGCGGAACCTCGTGGCCAGCAAGGTCGATATGGAGACGATGACGGTCACGTATCTCAACTTCAACACCAACAAGGCCAGACGATTCCGCGAGCTGTACGGTCCGGACGCCGTCGTCGACGAGTTCTACACCGACTCGAGGTTCGACCAGCCGATGATCGATATGGCCCGTCGTGCGTTCATGGTCAAAGGGAATACCATAACGCGGGTGAAATAGCGGACGGCGCGGAACAACGAAGCGTCACCGACAACGAAGGAGGAGCACAGATGAGCATGCCGCTCGATCTTTACGTAATCCGACATGGCGAATCCGAGGCGAACGTCATCGTCCAAGCGGGCGAACAGGGCGACAACTCCCTGTACACGCAGGACAACGTCACCGTGCCCGACCGCTCATGGCGGCTCACCGCCACCGGGCGCAAACAGGCCGACTGCATCGGACGCTGGCTCGTCAGCCAGCAGCAGCTGTTCGACCGCTACATGGTCTCGCCATACGTACGCACTCGCGAGACCGCGGCCACCATGGCCCTGCCCAAGGCCAAATGGGAGGAGAACCGCGTGCTGCGCGAGCGCTCCTGGGGTGAGATCAACACCATCACCAAGGACGAATTCAAAACCAACTACGCCCGCAACTGGAATTTCAAGAACACCGACCCGCTGTACTGGCGTCCGCCGGCAGGCGAATCCATCGCCGACGTGGCCGAGGACCGCGTGCACAACATTCTGACCTCGCTAAGCCGCAAGTCCGACTCGGAGTCCGTGGTCATGGTCACGCACGGCGACTTCATGCTTGCCCTGATGCTCACCATCGAGGATCTGGCCGACGAGGAGTTCCTGCATCGCGCCGATTCGGACGACTGGAAGATCACCAACTGCACGTGCCTGCATTACACGCGCCGAGACCCCGAAACCGGTCGCACGTCCAAGCGTGTGCGTTGGGAGCAGACCGCCCGGCCCGTGCTTGACGAGGCGAGCGGACGTTGGGAGGTCAAGGTGGAGCCGTGGCGCGAATTCAAACGCCCATATCTGTCCAATGGCGATCTGGTGGACGTGGTGCAGGCCGTCGACCCGCACCTGCTGGAGTATTACGGCAAATAGCTTGCGCAAAGTGCGTCTTCGCAAAATCTCCATGAGATATAATGGCGCGCAGCGCGGTCGGATGTGTGTATGCCGTGCCTGACGCCAAGAGCGAGGAGAGTAGTAATGTCCAATATCTTCCAGTGGCAATTGCATGGCGACGGCAAGACGTTGCGGCCCGGCGAGGTGGTCGAGCCTGACGAGCGCTTGACTTGGACCCGCACCGCCGGCATCGGTGCGCAGCACGTCATCGCCATGTTCGGCGCCACCTTCCTGGTGCCGATTCTCACGGGCTTTGATCCGTCCACCACCCTGTTCTTCACCGCCATGTCTACCGCACTGTTCTTGCTCATCAACAAGAACGTGCTGCCAAGCTATTTGGGCTCGTCCTTCGGCTTCATCGCCCCGATCACCGCAGTCACCACCGCCAACAAGGGCATCGCGGTCGCCAGCTTCGGCATCGTGTGCACCGGTATCCTGCTGGCTTTGGTCGGCGTGCTCGTGCATTACGCCGGTGCCAAGTGGATCGACATCATCATGCCGCCGGTGGTCAACGGTGCGATCGTGGCCATTATCGGCTTCAATCTGGCACCCTCCGTATGGACCAATTTCAAGGCCGCGCCTGATACCGCAGTCGTGACTTTGCTGGCCGTGCTGCTTATCGCCGTGCTGTTCAAGGGACTGCTTGGTCGACTCAATATTCTGGTCGGCGTGATCATCGGCTACGTTTATGCCTGCTTCCGCGGCCAGGTCGACTTCTCCGCCATTAATGACGCCGCATGGATCGGCTTCCCGAAGTTCCACCTGCCGCAGGCCGACTTCTCCATCCTGCCTATGTTCCTGCCCGTCGTGCTCGTGCTTGTGGCCGAGAACGTCGGCCACGTCAAGTCCGTGGCCCAGATGACCGGCCGTGACTACGACAACCAGATCGGCACCGCCCTGATGGCCGACGGTCTCGGCACCACGCTCGCCGGCTTCGGCGGCGGCTCCGGCACCACTACCTACGGCGAGAACATCGGCGTTATGGCCGCCACCAAGGTCTACTCCACCGCCGCCTACTGGTGCGCTGCCGCCTTCGCCCTGATTCTGAGCATGTGCCCGAAGTTCGGCGCCGTGATCAACACGATTCCCGCCGGCGTGCTCGGTGGTGTGACCACACTGCTCTACGGCATGATCGGCATGATCGGCATTCGCATCTGGGTGGAGAACAAGGTCAACTTCGACAAGCCGGTCAACATCATGGTGGCCGCTATCACCATGATCATCGCCATCGGCCAGTTCGCGTTCACCATCGGCGGCACGTCCTTCAACGGCATCGCCATCGGCACGATCGTGATTCTCGTGGCCTACCACGGCCTCAAGGCCATCGGCAAGGCCACCGGCACCATCGCCAAGGACGATCCGGACGTGCTGTAGGTGCCCGTTTGACCGTCTTATCTTCATCAGCGACAAAAATTCAGGAAAAGAGTGGCTTCGTCTTGAATTTCTGTCGCTGAGTCATAGTGAGCGACAGAATTTTAGGAAATCACCCCCCATGCTCCTGAATTTCTGTCACTGAGGGTGTCTCAACGACAGGATTTTAGGATGAGTGGGGTCATTTCCTGATTTCCTGACGCTAAAGAACACATATGACGCGGGCTAAAAAGTGATTCATGAAACGTTGAAAGCAAGATGTGCGAGTAGCGTCGTGAAATAGCAAGATCCGTGGTATTCACAAGCAAAGTAGGGGCCTTACGCTAGGTTTGGAAAGCTTGCGTAATTTGCGCAACCTTTGACATGAAAGGCCATTGTGCCCCGTAACGATTTTGATGATTTCGAGGATTCCGCCGATTTCCCGATGAATGACGGCGAGAAATCCAAACCCATTACCTTTGGTGAACTTGGAGTACCCGGACCGTTGGTACGCGTGCTCGCGGCGGACGGAAAAAAGACCGCATTCCCCATTCAGGCCGATACTTTGCCCGACTCGTTGGCCGGGCGCGACGTTCTCGGCCGAGGCCGTACCGGTTCCGGCAAGACCCTCGCCTTTTCGATTCCTCTGGTCGCTCGTCTTGGATCCTATGATTCGCTTGGTCAAACTGCGATGAAGGAATTCCGCGATGAAATCAAGCGTCGCAAGAAGGCAACTCTTGAGGAGCGCCGCTCCGATGATTTCCTGCCCCATCCGCGCGGACTCGTGCTGGCCCCCACCCGTGAGCTGGCCAACCAGATCAATGACGTGCTGATGCCGTTGGCGCGCACATTTGGCATGAATACCACCACGATTTACGGCGGTGTCAAGTACATCCATCAGGTGCGTGATTTGAAGGCCGGCGCCGATATCGTGGTCGCCTGCCCGGGCCGTCTTGAGGATTTGCTGCGCCAGAAAGCGCTCACGCTTTCGTCCGTCGAAGTCGTGGTAATCGACGAGGCCGACGAAATGGCCGACATGGGCTTCCTGCCGCCGGTCAAGCGACTGCTTGAGCAGATTTCTCCCAACGCCCAGCATATGCTGTTCTCCGCCACGCTCGATCATGGCGTGGATGAAGTGGTGAACACATTCCTGCATGATCCCAAGGTGCACGAGGTCGATTCGGCCACCGCCGAACCTGACTTGATGACCCACCATGTGTTTGAAACCACGCGCGGTGACAAGCATGAGCTTGTACGTACGTTGGCCTCCGGTACTGGCCGTCGTATCCTGTTTACCCGCACCAAGTTCCAGGCCAAGAAGCTCGCCAAGAACCTGACTCAGAACGGCATTCCGGCCGCCGAACTGCACGGCAATTTGAGCCAGAACCAGCGCGACCGCAATCTCGCTGCCTTCGACTCCGGTGATGTGCGCGTCATGGTGGCCACCGACGTGGCCGCCCGTGGTATTGACGTCGGCGGCGTGGAGCTTGTGGTGCAGGTCGAGCCGCCGGCCGACCCGAAGTCGTTCGTGCACCGCTCCGGTCGTACCGCCCGCGCCGGCAAGGCCGGCGACGTGGTCACCCTGGTGCTGCCAGAACAGCGTCGTGAAACGCGCCGACTGCTGAATCAGGCCGGTATCAAAACCAAGATGATTGAGGTCACTCACGATTCGCCCGAAGTGCTTGAGCTTGTGGGCGACCGAGCCGAGCGCGTGGACGGCTGGAGTCTCGACAAGTCGCAGCCCGTCGGCAACCCGCGCAAGGGCAAGAATAAGGGTGCCAAGAACGCGGCGAGCAACGAGTCCGGCCGCGGCGGCAAGCGCAAGCGTAACCGCAATCGCAACCGTGACGAGCAGAACGTCATCGAGACCGAGTCTCGGTACGAGACCGCCGGCGATGAGTTCGCTGCCGATGACAAGTCGCAGCGCAAGCACGGCGGCAAGGTCAACAAGAAGAACCGCAACCGTGCGGAACGCCGCGCCGGCATGAGCAATCCCGAGGCCGAGCGTCGCGATTATCTGTTCGAGCATGGCGATGAGCGTCGTGGCAATCGACGCGAGGATCGTGCCGACACTCGATATGAGGATCGCCGTGATCGCCGTCGCGGTAAGAAATCTGATGACCGTTATGATGACCGTCGCGGCGATAAGTACTCCAAGAACGGCAAGTCCGATCGGCGAGACAGATTCGATTACGATCGAAGCGATGAGTTCGGCTCGCGTAAGCATGAAGACAGCAAGCGTATCCACCGCAAGAACGAGAACCGCATCGTGCGTGATGAGCGTTCCGAGGGAGCCAAGCGTCATGAGCGCCGTATGATCGCCAAATACGGCAATACACAAGGCCCGAAGCGTCACCATTCCAAGAAGAACAGCTCGCCATTCCGCTCGTCCGGTACCCGCAACGGACGTCGATGACGTTCCTTGGCTCCCTTCAGGGAGGGGGCCAAACGCTGGTTAATATTGGTACGCTACGGAGCCGTCGGCGTTGCGGATGGTGAAGGTGGGAGTGTGCTCGATGTTGAGGTCCACGGTCAGGGAGTGTTGCGCGTCGGCGCTCACGGAACGATAGATGAAGTGCTTGTTTTCCAGCTTCACGGCCTCGGTTCGTGCGTCAATCAGCCATGGGTTGCGTCGGCGCAGCGCGATCAGTGCCTGATGCAGCCGGTAGGTTGGCTCGCCCAATGTGGAGAGCTCGGCAGGGGAGTCGGGGAACTTCGGACGGATATCATCATCGCCGCCGAATCGCTCTTGCTTGACGCCCACATAGCCCTGTTCGTCGCCGTAATAGATGCTCGGCATGCCGCCGACCGTCATCAGCACTGCCAGTGCCAACGCCGCCTTGGCCGAGCCTATCTGCGAGGCGATGCGCGTCACATCATGATTGCCGATGAACGTTTGTGGCACGAAGGAATCTAGGAACGCATTGTGCCGCTTGAGGTTCCAATCCAGTTCGAAGAAGTTCTCCGTCTCCAGCGCATGCTGAATCGACTTCCACAGCTCATACTGCGTAACCGAATCCATCGTGGATTCCTCGACGATGCGCGGGTAATCGCCATGGATTACCTCGCCGAAAATCCACGAATACGAGTGTGCGGCCTTGACTTGCGGCAATACACGCGCCCAGAACGCGCTCGGCACCGCATACGCAGCGTCGAGACGCCAACCGGCGGCCCCACGATCGAGCCAATAGTTCATCACGCGGGTCACATAGTCAACGGTCTCATTGGACTGATGGTCGAGTGCAACCAGATCGCCGTGCCCCTCGAATACATCCAAAGCAGGCTCGCCATTATCGCCAACATGCGTACGGACCAGACCATGCCACGGGTTATCGGCCGGATTCAGGCGGCCGGCGGCTTCGTCAAGTGCCGCCTGAACGGCCGGATGATTGCGGCTCACATGATTGAACACGCCGTCCAATATCACTTGCAATCCCATATCCCGGCAAGCGGCAACTAGCGTATCGAAAGCCGCATCACTACCCAATCGCACATCGATGTGCATATGGTCAAGCGTGTCATACCCGTGCGTTGCCGATTCGAACACCGGCCCCAACAACAAACCGGACGCACCCAAATCACGGGCATATTCCAACCAAGGGATTATCGCTTCGAGACCGCGTCCACGAAATTCGCGTGGGCCGTTGGGTCGAATATCGGCACCGCAGAAGCCCAGTGGATACACGTGCCAGAACACCCCGTACTTCACCCAATCGGGCAGCTCGCGAGCCGAATCCGTGTTGACAGCCACTGTGCACCTCCTGATTGACACTGTATCCATTTTTGCACATGCGTGTCCGAATTCGTGGCGGCAGACCGAAGCGCGCAACATAACAACACCATATAATCCGCGCGCCACGGAAACTACGTAGCCATTCTTCCGCTACAATCAGTGTGACGGCTTCCGCCCCCGAAGAAGAAGGTGTTGATTTCCTTGGACGTCTCCCTGGCGAATTTCATTCAGCAGGTGTTCTCGAACCCGGCTCTGTTCGTGACAACATTGCTGACACTGGGGGTTATCTTCGTCAATGGATGGACCGATGCGCCCAATGCTATCGCCACCTGCGTGACCACGCGATGCATACGCGTACGCTCTGCCGTAATCATGGCGGCCATCTTTAACTTCCTCGGCGTATTCATCATGACGCAGCTCAATGCCTCCGTGGCCTCCACCATCAGCAACATGGTCGATTTCGGAGGCGATACGAATGCGGCATTGATCGCCTTATGCGCGGCACTGTTCTCCATCGTCGTATACAGCGTGGGAGCCTCACTGCTAGGTATTCCGACTTCGGAAAGCCACAGTCTGATTGCCGGCCTGTCCGGTGCGGCCATCGCCATCCAGGGCGGCATTGGCGGCATCAACATGGGCGAATGGGTCAAGGTGCTGTACGGTCTGGTGGCCAGCCTTCTGTTCGGATTCGCCATCGGCTGGCTGGTGTGCAAGGTCGTGACGCTGATCTGCGCTGGCATGGACCGTCGCCGCACCAACGGATTCTTTACGTACGCGCAGATTGTGGGCGCGGCCGCCATGAGCTTCATGCACGGCGCGCAGGACGGCCAGAAATTCATCGGCGTGCTGTTTCTTGGCATGGCGTTCTGCAACGGTCAGCCCAGTGTGGTGGGCGTGATGATCCCGGTCTGGCTGATGATTCTGTGCAGCACCATTATGGGCGTGGGTACGTCCGTGGGCGGCGAGCGCATCATCAAATCCGTGGGCCAGGACATGGTCAAACTCGAGAAATACCAGGGATTCTCCGCCGACCTGTCGAGCGCACTGTGTCTGCTCGTTATGACCGTGCTCGGCATTCCCGTCTCCACCACGCACACCAAGACTAGCGCCATTATGGGCGTGGGCGCGGTACGCCGCATTTCCGCCATCAACTTCGGCGTGGTGCGCGACATGATGCTCACCTGGGTGTTCACGTTCCCCGGCTGCGGTCTTATCAGCTTCGTAATGGCCAAACTGTTCATGGTCGTGTTCTAGAAAGGAATCCCCTCATCATGGCGAGACAAAAAGATGCGTTCTACTTTGACGGATTCCGTCGCAGTGCGGACTACGCATGTCAGGTCGCGAAGCTGTTGTCCGAAGTGATGCACGATTTCAATCCCGATCAGCTGCGCGAGCGCATGGACGGCATGCATGCGCTCGAAAAGGCCGCAGACGGGGTTCGTCATGCCATGATGGACGAGCTGGTGACCGCCTTCATCACGCCGTTCGACCGCGAGGACATCGATGAGCTCGGCCGTGTGCTCGATGACGTGACCGACAGCATCGAAGGTGTGCTCAACCGCATGTACTACGACAATGTGACCGATATGCGTGATGACGCCGTGCAGATGTCGGACATGGTAGTGCGTGCCACGGAAAGCATCCGCGAACTGGTAGACGAGCTGCCGCGATTCAGGCGTTCCAAGACGCTGCGCGAACTGGTGTTTGCCATCAATAACATCGAAACGGAGGCAGATCACCTGTTCATTGAATCAATGCGTACGCTGCACACCACCTGCACCGATCCGCTGCAGGTGTTTGCATGGCATGATGTGTATCGTCACCTTGAACAGTGCTCCGACGACTGCGAGCGCGTGGCCAACACCATCGACAGCATCGTCATGAAGAACAGCTGACCGAATTACCGGCACTGCACGTAGATTTATTGGTGCGCGTTCAGCCATATGATGGCGAGCTGCGTGCGGTTGGTCAGTCCAAGCTTGTCCAATATCACGCTGATTCGATTGCGGACAGTGCCTTCGCTCAAAAACAGTTTGGCGGCGATGTCGCGGTTATCAAGCCCCTTGGCAACGAGCATGGCGATTTCACGTTCGCGGTCGTTCAGAAGTTTGGTAGCGGAATCGTTGGCATTTCCGGAATTGCTGGAATCTGCAGGATTCGTAGTCCGTTCGGTGAGTTTGCCGAGGATTTCCGCACCGAGCACCACCTGACCGGCCATGACCGCCTGCAATGCAGGGCCCACGGCGGCCACATCCTGTTTGATGAGGTAGCCTTTGGCGCCAAGCGCCATCGCCTGCGCGATGTAATCCTTATCCGCAAATGTGGTCAAAAACAGGATGCGCGCCGCCGGATCCTTGGGCAGAATCTCACGCGCGGCATCCAGCCCATCCTTGCCGGGCATCTGAATGTCGATGAGCAGAATATCCGGGTGATTGGCCGGTGAGGCAAAATACTGTTGCACGGCGGCACCGCCATCATTCGCCGTCCACAGCACGTCGGCCGTACCGGTGGCGGTCAGAATCGTCTCCAATGACTGGCAGACGATCGGATCATCATCCACGATTGCGATTCTCATTGTTCCCTCGATTCCATGGTCCAACGCTGCTTCGGCACGGATACGAACACGCGCCAGCCGCCCTCATATGGCCCGCAAACCGCAGTGCCGCCAAGGGCACGCACGCGTGATTCGATATCCGCCAAACCCATGCCGCGCATCAGTTCATCGGCCGAACCACGCATGTCGGCAGCGCCGTCGGCGGCGAGTCGTGAGCCGACACGCGTGGCGCGCATCGTACGTGGCTGGGTTGCGGTCGTCTGGGACTCATCGGACTTGGGCATAGACGGTCCCGGATCCTGAATGACCAACTGCCAGAACGCGGGGAAGTCACGTAACGTCACACTCGCCTCATGCGCCGCACTATGGTGCACCACATTCGACAATGCCTCTCGAATCACGGTCGCGAAGCAGCGTGAGACCGGCGCTGGTGCCTTGGCGATATCGTTGGCCAGCGTCACGGCGAAACCGGGGGAGATGCCATCAAATGAGGTAACGGCATCATTGATTTGCGCGGCGAAATCAGTGCCATCATCCTCAAGGTCGTGCACTGACCGGCGTACCATCGTCATCGCATCATCCAAGGTCGTGCCCAATGTGGCGAAACCCTGTGCGGCGACCGTATCATTTGTCGCCTCGGCCACTGTTTTGCCGGCCTGCGCCTGCATGATTGCGCGGGTCAACAGATGGCCTACATTGTCGTGGATTTCCCGGGCGATACGTGTGCGTTCACCGAGTATTGCCATACGAACGGATTGGGCGCGTTCCTCATCGATGTCGGCAATGCGCAAACGATTCGAACGAGCGGACTCTCGAGCCATATCCTGCGCTCGCAGCAGCGCGCACCGCGCCACATCCGACGAGACTCGGGCCCGTCCCAGGACGAATCCGAGCAGTGCAACCAGCGCCATCGCCAGCGTTTGGAGGTAGTCGGAGCCACGGGTGAACCAAAGCGTGAGTAGCGGCAACACCCATATCCAGCGTACGGCGGCAGGGAGCCATGGGACTGTGCGCACAGCGTCGGCAAACGAACGACGAGAGGCCGGGGATTGTGAGGCACTGGGGAAGCGGTCGCTTGCCGCGGCTCGGGTTTCGGGTGAGGCAACGGCTGGCAAACGTGCCATATCGTAGGCGATGAGCGGCATGAACGCACACCATGACGGCACCGTCACAGCGATGGCGAGAAACGCCGCGCACAATACCCAAGACCATTGCGCAGCGGGGCGCAGCCATTCCACCAATCCGGCGATGGACACAGCCAGCAACAGGCCGGCGATGAAGAAGCCATCGAACCGCGTTCCAACGAGCAAAGCCAGTGTCGGGCCTAACACGAGCAGCGAGACCTTTTCAGCCAACACACGCATGGCACCTCCCTGGCTTGATGCTCTTCCACCCACCAGTCTAGCGGTGTGTGGAACACAACGAACTTGCCGGGCATGCGGGATTATTCACGTACCGGTTCCGCGGTATAGGGCTTGCAGGCCGCCGAAATCCCCAATCTGGTGTTCGCCGGCACCTCAGTGGCACAAGGCAACGGCCGGGCGGTGGTAATTCACACCGGCATGATCACCAAATTCGATAAAATCGCGCGTCTGACACAGAATGTGGAAGACAATGTCAGTCCATTGCAGCGCGAATTCAACCATCTGCCCCGGCAAATCACCATCTTCGCCCTATGCATCGGTGTCGTGTTCTTCATTCTGGACGTGCTATTCGTGCATAATCCATTGGCCGAAACATTCATCTTCTCCCTCGGCATGGTGGTGGCTTTCATCCTCGAAGGGCTGCTGCCCACCGTGACCCGGGCGCTCGCCATGGCCGTGCAGCGCATGAGCAAACGCAATGCACTGGTCAAGAAGCTTTCCAGCGTGGAATCCTTGGGTTCCACCTCAGTGATCTGCACCGACAAAACCGGCACGCTGACCCGCAACGAGATGACTGTCGAATACTTGTGGACCCTGAACCACGAGTATCAGGTAAGCGGCACCGGATACGCGCCGAAAGGCGAGATCACGGTCGACGGAGCTGTGCACCATGCCGCCGACGATGCGGTATTGCGCGAGCTGGTTACTGGGGGGCGCTCTGCTCCAACGCGCACCTGCACGAATCCGAACCGGACCATGACGTGCGCGACGATCACATGTCCTCCGCCAACGGCCGTTGGCAAGTGTATGGCGATCCGACCGAAATCGTGCTGCTGGTGCTCATCACCGAAGTACCGATTCTGCAGACCGTGTTCCACACCGCACCACTGAGTTGGGACGAATACCTCTACCTCTGCTGCATCCCGTTCGTGATTCTCGCCATCGAAGAGCTCCGCAAATTCATCTGGCGGCATCGTTTCCCGACTGAGTTGGTATAGCGATATAGCGAAATTGGCCCCCGCCAGAGGGGCAGTATTGACGGAATAATGACAAATGTCACGCCCGCACGGCCGAGTCGTGACTTTTGTCTGTGGCGGCGGCCGACTCTTTCTCGGGATGATGGAATCACCAAGGAAGGGAGTGGCTATGGCAACCGACAACAAAACCTTTTCGCATGATGCTGCTGTCCCGGCCCCGGCCGTGCACATCAGCCAATTGGTCAAAAGATACGGCGACATGGTGGCGCTCGACTACTTCGACCTCGACGTGGCGCAAGGCGAGATCTTTGGTCTGCTTGGACCGAATGGCTCCGGCAAAACCACCGCAATCAACTGTATTTTGGCGCTGCTCACTTACGATTCGGGCACTGTTCGCGTGTTTGGTCAGCCGATGACGCCGACCTCATACGCGCTGAAACGTCGCATCGGCATCGTGCCGCAGAACGTGGCCGTATTCAATGAACTGACCGTCACCGAAAACATCGACTACTTCTGCTCGCTGTACGTGCCGAAGAAAACCGACCGCGTGCCGCTGGTCGAGGAGGCCATCGAATTCGTCGGTCTCCAGGACTTCCGCAAGTTCCGGCCCGGCAAACTGTCCGGCGGTCTGCTGCGGCGCCTGAACATCGCCTGCGGCATCGCGCACAAGCCTGACCTGATCTTCTTCGACGAACCCACGGTCGCCGTCGACCCGCAAAGCCGCAATTCGATTCTGGAAGGCATCCAGCGGCTCAACCAGGCCGGTGCCACAGTGATCTACACCAGCCATTACATGGAGGAGGTCGAGCAGATCTGCGACCGCATCCTCATCATGGACCACGGCCGGCACCTGGCGCTCGGCACCTCCGACGAACTTAAGAGCATGATCGATACCGGCGAGCGCATCACCATCGAAACGCTCGATCTGGCGGATTCGGCGATGGCTGAGGTCCGTGCGCTGCCGTGCGTAATCGAAGCCACCTACGACGGCAAGGAACTCGACGTGCGATGCCGGCGCGGCGAACACAACCTGACCGACGTGCTCGACGCGGTGAAACGCTCCGGCGCCAACATCGGCCACCTGACCAGTCGCCCGCCCACCCTCAACGACGTGTTCCTCGAACTCACCGGCAAGGCACTGAGGGACTGACCATCTTGCCCCTGCTGGCGGGGCTCCCGCGAAGCGAGTGGGGGTGGCCTTGCAACAACCACCCTCAGTCGGCTTCGCCGACAGCTCCCGCCAGCGGGAGCAGGTAAGGAGACATCATGTGGACCACATTTTTGGTCGCATTGAAAGCGAACCTGCGCAATCGTCAGGCACTGTTCTGGATGATTGTGTTTCCGATCGTGCTGGCAACCATGTTCAACGGGTTCTTCGGCGGACTGTCCGAGGGATACGAGCTCAAACCGGTGCCAATGGCCGTCGTCGAAGATAGCCGCTGGCAGCAGGCGGACGGAGCGCGTACGTTTGTGGATGCCTTGTCTGGAGAGACGGCCTCATCGTCGGAGTCTTTGGACGGCACGGCATACGCCGATAGCAATCAGCAATTGCTGACCATCACCGCAGCCGACACCGTGCGGAAAGCCGAACAGCTGCTCGCCGATGGCACAGTCCGCGGCTACCTGGCTGCTGACGGCAACGGGCGTTTGGCGATGGCCATCAGTCGGGAAACGGTGACCGCGGCCAATGACACCACAGGAAGCGTCGGACTGGATATCAGCCTATCGGCATTGCGCAGCGCCATCGACCTGTACAACCGCACCGACGCCGTCACCCGACAAACCATCGCCGACAATCCACAGGCTGCGCTCAGCCGCAACTTCTGGAATAGCATCGGGCAAAGCGTCGATGTGACTCACGAAACAACGCTCACGCATTTCCAGCCCAATGCCATCGCCAGATACTATTACGCGTTGCTGGCCATGTCCTGCATGATTGCCATGGGGTACTCAATCAGCACGGTCTCCACAGCACAAGCCAACCTGTCCGCATTGGGCATTCGCCGCACCGTGGCGCCATTGAGCCATGCCAGACAGCTTATTGCCGGTTTCCTTGCCTGCTGGTTGTGCGCATCGGTCGCATTGCTTATCGCATTGGCCTATATTCGCTTCATTTGCGACATTTCGTTTGGAGGGCGAGAACCGGTGACGGTGGTCGCAGTAATCATCGCCGCATTCATGACCAGTTCAGCCGGTACTTTGCTCGGCGCGGTACCGAAGCTTTCCTACGACACGAAATACGGTTTGTCGAGCGGAATCGCCTGCACATTGTCGCTGTTCACCGGACTGTACGGCGGCTTCGCCATGCAGATCAGTGACTGGATAGCACGCAACGCGCCCATCCTCGGCACCATCAACCCCGCGCAACAGGTGACGAACCTGTTTTACGACATTTTGTACTACGACAGCTACCAGCCGTTCATCACCACTTGTGCCATTTTGCTGGCGATGAGCGCGGTATTCCTCTTGGCCGGCATCGCAATGCTGAGGAGGCAACGCTATGAACACCTGTAAAGCCACATTGCGTGTACTGTTCTCGCACAGGGCCTACCTGTTGATTTACCTCGTGTTCGTGGGCATCATGATGCTGTCTATCAGCTGGTCGATGTTGTCTGGCACATCCGATTCCGCAGCCGCGGCATTCGAGCCGGCCAAAATGCGTGTCGCCGTCATCGATCGAGACTCGGACAGGGGCGGCATCGCGTCATCGATGCGCACATACCTGTCGGATTCCAGCGAACTGGTGAACGTTGACGATGCTAGTGAAACTCTGCAACAAGCCGTCGCCTCGAACTGGGTGGATCTGATCGTCATCATCCCCGATGGTTTCGCCGACGATTTCATTGATGCCGCGGCGACAGGCGAGAATCCACCAAGAGTGGACACGGTCACCAGCTATACGTCCGGCGCAGGCTCGATGGCCCGGATGAACGTCAGCGGGTTCCTTTCACTCACGCGTACGGCACTGATTGGCTCGCATACGACGGTCGATAGTGCGGCGCTCGCAGCTATGGCCGGTATCGGCATTGGAGACACTGCGGGTGATTCGTCTGAAGATGGCATGGGCGGGTTTGGTGAATTCTCGAATCAGGACATGCTTGATATGCTGCCGGCCGGTCAGATTGAGAAACCCAGCGTCGGCGATCTGTTCGAGGCATCGAAAGCGGTTGCCGCATCGGCGAGTGACATGGACGCGAACCATAAGGTCGCTGTGATCGACACGGCAAGCGCGGACGCGGAAAGTGCTTCGGACATGGCGGCCAGCAGATTTGGCAACACCATGAAAACCGCGCTGTATCCGCTGTTTTTGGCGATGACCGTCTGCGGGTCAATGATTCTGGGCATATTCACCACCGGGGAAGTTCGCCGTCGTCTCACCGCATCCCCACAACGCATGTCGTCGATGGGACTCCAGCGGTTGCTGACGCTCAGCGGATTCGCGCTCGTCGTATGCGTCGGTTATCTGGTGCTGGCGGTCGGTCTGATGGTCGCGGCAGGACTTGATCCGTTGACATTGAGCGCCGAAGGAGTGCTGATGACGTTCTGCGCAACCTGCGTATATGCGCTGATGACCGTCGCCTGTGGATTCATGCTCAGCGAATTCGGGTTTTCGGAGGCGGCTGCCAACGGATTCGCCAATATCTTCGGCCTGCTCATCATGTTCACATCGGGAGTTGCGTTGCCGATCGACATGATGCCTGCCGTGATGGTGACTATGGCCAAGTTCCTGCCTGGCTGGTGGTATTGCCGAGCAATCGACAATGCGCTCGGCTTCGGCACGGCGGAGGAAACCGGCATAAGCGTCGCCGGCTGGGCCGGCTCGCTGGGATTGGTCGCACTGTTCGGCGTGATGTTCATCTGCATCGGCCTGGCCGCCGGCCGGTTCCGCCGCTCCCGCCCCGCCCTGGCCGCGCCCGCCACCACGCAGCTGGCCGAGTGAGAAATCAGCCTTTCAACCGATACCGCTGTACCGAGTCGTCGGCGAACTTGACTCGGGCGACCCGCCCTTCCTTCATCAGCTCGCGCATACCGGATGTGGCGGCCAGCGGCGTCAACTGCAGTTCGCGCATGATCTCCTTGACGCTCATCGCCGAATGCCGCTCCAGTACGGTCATAATCGCCTTGACCACGTCGCCCGGCGAACTGTTCGCCATCGTGCGTTGCTTGGTGATGGTCATCGTGAACGTGTTGATGTCGTTGCGCGTGGTCGCCGGCTCGATGCCGGCCTCGCGCAACGCGGCGGCGATACGCTGGTAGCCGTCGCCGCCTTCTGGGTTCACAAACCCGCCGCCCGGATACGGCGTGGACTCCAGCAGCGTGAACAGGAACTGGTTTCGGGTGGAGACGAACGGTGCACCCGTCACCGGATGTGGACTCGCCAGCACATCATGTGTCACCATGCCGTACAGGCCACCCGGATTGGTGATCTCGATGCGATCGGTGAACACGCTGATATGCACCTGCGTGCCGCGCGCATCGGGCGAATAATCACGGTGGGTGAGCGCGTTCGCAATCGCCTCGCGCAACACGAGCGGCGGATAATCGGGCTTCTTCGCGCCAATCCAACGCATCAGCGAGTCGACCGTATCGTCGATCATCACCGGAATCGAACCGACCACCGACTTCGAGGCGACCAATCGTTCGTCGCCCCGGAACACATCGTCCCGGCTCGTCCCCGGAAACACGGCTATCGAAATGCCGAGCCGCGGATAGAACTTCTGCGGATAGCGGCCCAACGCCAGCAGTCCGGCCAAGGTGGGACGCAGTATTCCGCCGACCTCCGACTCGTCGGAATCATCATGGCGCAACACCTGCAGATCCAGCAGCACATCGATGCCGTCCCGGTCGGCGAACACGCGCGGATGCTGTTCGCGCACGCGCGCCAACAATCCGGCAACAAGCTGCGGGTCGAGGTCATCGGTCGTGGCGCCGGGCACGATATCCAAATCGTACGTGGGCTGCAGATGTTCCTCGATGAGCCGGTCGACCTCATAGGAGGTCATGCGCCGGTCGCCGTCGCCGGTGCGGATGAACGAGCCGCCGTGCGGTCCGAGCGCGGTGGTGAAGCAGGGCTTGTCGCGCGGCAGCATCTCGTCGATGCGCGCGAACACCAGATTCACGCCTTCGAACGGGCAGGTGACGATCACGGGCCGCACCACCGGCGTCATCTTCTCGCACGCCTGGCTCAACGCCTCCTGCATGGCGCGCGCGTCGAATCCCTCGACCGGCGTGAACCCGTTCTTTTCAGACAGGCCCAGGATGATCCAGCCGCCGGAGCCGTTGGAGAACGCGGACAGCGTATCGGTGATGGTCGAGGAGATCTTGCGCTTGCATTCCTTGACCTCGCACTGCTGCGTATCGTTGCCGATCAGACGCATGAGTTCGATCAGCTCAGTCATTTTGGCAGTATAGTCATCGACCATGGCGCCTCCTTGACACCATTGTGCCCCATAATCCGCCGCCCGCTCGCCTCCAGCCCCGCCGGTTCACCCCAATTCATCCAGAATTCATGGGCCAAACTAGACGAAACGAATGTCGATGTAGGGTTCGATTCCGCGTGTTCGCTGATGATCGGCCGGTCGAGGCGGGCGGACTATGTTGGGTGGCGTGGACGGCCAGTCGAAAGGCATTATGCCGCTGCTTGCCGCGCGCGTCGCAAGCGTACCGGTCGGCCGGTGGCCTGGCGTACGGTCGGCAAGCTCGGCGCGACCGCTCGACGTGTGCGCTACCGGATGATCGGCGATATCAATGACCGGCCGGATGTGCTGATCGTGTGCGTGGGCAGCAACGACATGCTCGCCGGACGTTCGGTGCGTGAAAATGGGCCGCTGACATCACCCCGGTGCTGGACGCGGCCAAGAACAAGGCCGGCAAGGTGGTGCACTCTTTTGCTGGTCACCCCATCCACCACTGCCGCGAAACCATCGGTGATGATCAGCCCGTCCTCATTGAGCGACTGGTCAGACCTCTTGCCTTGGCAGTGCTGTTCTATGATGTGCATAGCGATTTTCGATTCCATGGCTGTCAGAACGCTTAAAGGCGTCTACTGGCTCATTATGATAGCAGCAGTGACATGCGGATATGGGGGCCGACGTTCATCGTAATTTTTGAGCGCGTGATCGGGGTTTGTTCCTCATAAAGAGTGAGCGCGAAATCCGCCCGGCGGCGTTGGGGTTCCGGGATGCTTGCCTTATGGAAGGCAGACTCGACATGGCCGCGAAGAAGCAGCTGACGAACAAGTTCAAAGCCGAATACGCCAAGGGCACGAAAAAGCAGAAGGGCGAGGTCCTCGACAGGCTCGAGGCCGTGGGCATGGGCAGGTCCACCGCACGCCGCCTGCTCACGCAGGCCGTCGCGGCCACACCGCGCGAACCCGCCAAACGGGGCAGGAGGCCAAGGTACGGGCGGGACGCGCAGATGCTGCTGGAGCGCCTGTGGCTGTTGATGGGCATGCCGTGCGGCCCGTACATGAAGGCCATGTTCGCTCAGTGGATACCCGCCCTGCAAGCCAACGGCGAACTCGACCGCGTCGACGACGCGGCCCTG
>CXTE01000010.1_pt1 | contig 41300 bp, 31 predicted proteins | sample 941171 | NCBI WGS metagenome assembly CXTE01 (sample SAMEA3493477, study PRJEB9703) | human gut metagenome | biome: ENVO:mammalia-associated habitat; material: ENVO:feces | place: Bangladesh | collected 2010-01-06
TGGCTTCATAAAGCCACTTCTCAGTGTCGAGGAGAAATTAATAATTGACACTAGGTAACACGCAATGATTGCGAGCGACAAAACAGTTTGAATCGTTCTAGACGATTCGAGGAAGGAGAACAGAACGATGAAGTTCACTACCGCCAAGAAGGCCGTTGCCCTCACCGGTGCGGTTGCCATGCTGGTTTCCGTTGCCGCCTGCGGCTCTGATAGCGGCAAGTCCAGCCAGCCGGCTCAGGATTCCGACGTTAAGGAAATCACCGTCTGGGCTTGGGAGCCTACGCTGACCCAGGTTGCCAAGGACTTCGAGAAGGAGACCGGCATCAAGGTCGACCTGAAGAACGTCGGTACCAACACCAAGGAATACACTCAGCTGGACAACGCCATTGAGGCTGGCTCTGGCGCTCCGGACGTCGCTCAGGTTGAGTACTACGCCGTCCCGCAGTACGCCATCAAGGGCAACCTGCTGGACATCACCGACAAGACCTCTGGTTACAAGGACTTCTACACCCCTGGCCCGTGGGCTTCCGTGCAGTTCGCCGGCAAGGTCTACGGCCTGCCGATGGATTCCGGCCCAATGGCCTTCTTCTACAACAAGGAAGTCTTCGACAAGGCCGGCGTTGATGCCGAGCAGATCAAGACCTGGGATCAGTACTACGACGCCGCCAAGAAGATTCACGCCCTCGGCGACAACTACTACATCACCGGCGACTCCGGCGACGCCGGCTTCTTCGACTCCATGACCTGGCTGGCCGGCGCCAAGCCGTTCCAGACCTCCTCCGATGGTTCCGAAGTCACCGTCAACCTGACCGAAGACAAGGGCGTCAAGACCTTCACCGACTTCTGGCAGAAGCTGCTGGACGAGGGTCTGCTCGACACCAAGACCGCCGGCTGGTCCGAGGATTGGTTCAAGAGCATGGTCGACGGCACCACCGCCTCCCTGTTCACTGGCGCTTGGATGTCTGCCAACCTTGCTAACTCCGCTGCTGACGGTGCCGGCAAGTGGCGTGTGACCCAGATGCCGACCGCTGACGGCTCCACCACCAACTCTGAGAACGGTGGTTCTTCGCTGGCTGTGCTCGCCTCCACCAAGAAGGCTGATGCTGCTTACCGGTTCATCGAGTACGCCAACCACGGTGCTGGTGTGGCCACTCGTGTGGCTGGCGGCGCCTTCCCGGCTGACAAGGCCTCCCTGGAAAAGGACTCCTTCAAGAACGCCACCACCGTGAAGAACTCCGATGGTCAGGATGTTGACTACTTCGGTGGTCAGAAGTACAACGAGGTTCTGGCTCAGGCTGCTGAGAACGTGTCGTCCGACTTCCAGTTCCTGCCCTTCGAGGTCAAGGCCCGCACCATCTTCGGCGACTACTTTGGCAAGTCCTACACCGGTGACCAGAAGCTGAGCGACGGTGTCGCTGCTTGGCAGAAGGCCCTGCAGGATTACGGCAAGGATCAGGGCTTCACCGTGAAGTAAGCCTTATAACTCCCTCTCTATATATCCACCGCAGCCCCGTGACGCATCTCGCCACGGGGCTGCTGCCGTATCTTGGCTCCCGCTGGCAGGAGCTGGCTCGCGAAGCGAGACTGAGGGTGGTTCATCATACGGCGTTTTAAGCCCCGCCTAGTAGACTCGTCACCATGCGAACAATCGGACGGCGAATCAGCAGACTGGCGACCATAGTCGTGGCCGCGGTCCTTACCGTATCCCTAGCCTCCTGCGGCCAAGCCACGGTCGATAACCGTACCGAAATCAGCGTATGGAGCTGGGAACCCAGCATGGGCGAAGTCATCCGCCGTTTCGAGAAAGCCAATCCGGACATCCGCGTCGAATGGACCAACATCTCCGGCTATGAGAATCTTAATACCGCCATCCAGGACGGCTACGGCACGCCGGATGTGGCGCAGATCGAATACTACGCGCTGCCGCAATACGAGGTGTCCGGTCAGCTGCTCGACCTAACCGATCGTACCGGTTCCGATTATGCGAGTTTCTTTACCCTTGGCACCTGGTCGTCCGTCCAGCTTGCCGGACGAGTGTATGCATTGCCGATGGATTCCGGCCCCATGGGATTCTTCTACAACGAGGATGTGTTCCAGCAGGCCGGGGTGGATGCCACGCAAATCAAGACATGGAACGATTATTACGAGGCCGCCAAGAAACTCAAGCAAATTGGCGCTTATATTGCGGCCGATTCGGGCGATGGCAGCTTCTACGACGCCATGATATGGCTTGCGGGCGGGCAGCCTTTCCATACCTCGCCGGACGGTAAAACCGTGACCATCGATCTGGACCACGATACCGGCACCCAGCTGTTCACCGAATTCTGGCAAAAGATGATCGATGAAGGCCTGGTGGACACCACGTCCGCCACATGGTCTGAGCGATGGAAGCGCAGGGTGGGCACCGGCACCATTGCTTCCGTGTTCTCCGGCGCATGGATGCCTTCGATGCTGCTATCCAATGTGCCCGGCGCGTCCGGACTATGGCGTGTGGCGCCCATGCCCACCTATGACGGCCAGCCCACCAATGCCGAAAGCGGCGGATCCGCACTTGCCGTGTTGCAGCTGACGCGTAAGCCGGATGCGGCCTATCGATTCGTGGATTTCGTGACCCATGATGCGCAGGGCATCAGTGCCCGTGTGGCTGGCGGTGCCTTCCCTGCCGACTATGACACCCTCAATTCCGGTGAATTCCTCGATAAGACCACGATCACGAACGATCGTGGCGTCGAAATTCCGTATTTCGGCGGGCAGAAATTCAACCGTGTGCTTTCTGAAGCGGCCGAGGATGTATCCGTGGGATATCAGTATCTGCCGTTTGAAGTGTATGCACGTAACGATTTCAAGAGCACGGTAGGCAAAGCCTATGAATGGGCCAGCAGCAAACAGGCCTACGAACAGCGTGAGATGGAAGTCGATATGGGCATGAAAGACGAGAAAGGCAAGCCGCTGGAATCGTTGGACAGGCCCGGCAAGAAAGTCAGTCTTGAACACGGGCTTGCCACCTGGCAGAAAGATCTCAAGGAATACGGCTTCAACCAGGGCTTCACGATTAAGTAGCTCCTCGCTAACCTCCCTCTGACGAGGGAGGTGGCCGCCGAAGGCGGACGGAGAGAGACCTGAGGGAAGGCCTAGCTAAAGGCCGATTTCGTTACTTCACATTGCGGGCGTAGATATGCGCCATGCCCTTGAAGATGAGATCCGGGTCATAGACGTCAATCAGCTCGGTATCATAGGCGAACACGCGCCCAAGGCCTCCGGTGGTGATCACCTTGAAGTCCTCGCCGCCAAGCTCCTTGCGGAACTGGCTGATTGTGCGTTCCACGCCGCCCAGGAACGTGTAATACAGGCCTGCCTGCATGCAGGTCTTGGTATTGGTGCCCAAAATGGTCTCCGGTCGGGTAATCTCCACTTCCGGCAGCTGGGCCGTGTCTCCCCATAGGGCGGCGGCGCCTGCACGAATGCCGGTGGTGATTACGCCCGAATCGACCACGCCCTTATCGCTCACATGCGTGAACGTGGTGGCCGTACCGAAATCGGCCACCAGCACCGGACCGCCATACTCGTAATAGGCGCCGGCGCAGTCGGCCAGAATGTCCGCGCCGAGTGATTTCGGATCATCCACGCGCACGTTCATGCCGGTCTTGATGCCGGGGCCCACCACCATCGGGTCGATATCCAAGAACTTGACGATGGAGGAGCGGAAGGAATGCATCACCTTCGGCACCACCGAACAGATGATCACGTCATCCACATCGGACGGCTGGAAACCGCTCATTCTCAGGAATTCGGTCAAAAACAGGCCGTATTCATCGGATGTATGGTTGGCTTTGGTGGTGATGCGGTAGGTTCCGGCGATGGTGTCGCCATCCAGAAAACCAAGCACGATGTTCGTATTGCCGATATCAACGGCGACCAGCATGATAACCCTCCAGATTCAAGATGGATTTCATGTGCAATTCTACAGCCCCGCAGCTATGATGGGCTGTGGTGGACGACCCGTTTGTGGCGGCCAACCGTATAAACCAACATATATAGAGGAAGAACCATGTCTCAAGACAATGGTGCGCACGTCGAAGACGGCGCAACCACAGATGCGAGCCTTGCCTCGCGCGCAAAGAATCCGAAGAAGAACAGCCCGAAGTGGTGGCTGATTGCCTTGGCCGTTGTCGTGGTGGTGGCGGTTATCGCCGGCGCCGCCTTCGTCTTCGGCGGTAAGAAAGACTCCAAGAACGCGGCCTCGTCCGGTATCTATGCCGACACCGTGACCATCGGTCTCAAACTGGCTCCCACCAATCTGGACATTCGTAACACCGCCGGCTCCGCGCTCGACCAGATCCTGATCGGCAACGTGTACGAGGGTCTGGTGGCCCGCGACTCCAAGAACCAGGTCGTTCCCGCCATCGCCTCCAGCTGGGAGACGTCCAAGGACGGCCTGACCTATACCTTCCACCTCAACAAGAACATGACCTTCTCCAACGGCGACAAGCTCAACGCCGAGGACGTGGCCTGGTCCATCAACGAACTCATCGCCAAGGACTATCACGACGCCGACGCGCTCGCTGCCGTCGATAAGGTCGAGGCCAAGGACGCCGACACCGTGGTCATCACACTCAAGAGCGCGAACTCCAACCTGCTGTGGACCCTGACCGGCCGCCCCGGACTGGTGTTCGACAAGGATGCCAAGTACGACCTGAAGACCCAGGCCATCGGCTCCGGCCCGTACACCGTCTCCAAGTTCGTGGAGAACAGTTCGATCACGCTGAAGGCCAACGACAAGTACTGGGGCAAGAACAAGGCCAAGACGCCCACCGTGGTGGTCAAGTATCTGGCTGACGACAACGCCGCGGTCAACGCCCTGAAGTCCGGCGATGTGCAGGTGCTCGCCCCGATTACCGAGAACCTCGCCGAGCCGTTCAAGTCCGATTCCGCGAACTACACGGTCAAGGCCGGTGACGGCACCGACAAGTTCGTGCTCGGCTTCAACAACGCCTCCGGTTCCAAGTTGGCCGACAAGCGCATTCGCCAGGCCATCCGTTACGCCATCAACCACAAGGAACTCATCGCCTCCCGTGGCGGCGCCGACAAGGCGCTCGGCGGCCCGATTCCGTCCCTCGACCCCGGTTACGAGGATTTGACCAACCTGTATCCCTACGATCAGGGCAAGGCCAAGTCGCTTATGGCTGAGGCCGGTTACTCCGCCGACAAGCCGCTGGAACTCAGCCTGACCTACGCCAACATTTATGGCACCGAGCTCGGCGACCAGCTGCGTTCGCAGCTGAAGCCCATCGGCATTGATCTGAAGGTCAACGTGGTGGAATTCTCCACCTGGTTGCAGGACGTGTACACCAACCACGATTTCGATATCTCACTGGTGGACCACAACGAAAGCCACGACTTCGCTTCCTGGACCGACCCGACCTACTACTTCGGCTACGACAACAAGGACGTGACCAAGCTGTACAACGAGGGCGTGGCCGCCACTTCCGACAAGGAGCGTGACGCCAAGTTCGCCGAGGCCGCCAAGTTGGTGTCCGAGGACGCCGCTGCGGATTGGCTGTTCAATTACCGCACCACCACCGCCACGGCCAAGGGTGTCAAGGGCTTCCCCCTCAACCTCAACCAGACCGTCTTGCCCCTCTATAACGTGACCTACTCCGTCGCTGGATTCAGCCAGAAGTAGTTACGTTTTTTCGGGCTCCCGCTGGCGGGAGCTGTCCGCGAAGCGGACTGAGGATGGGCCTCAGTCATCCTCCTCCTATGACCTCTCCTCAGTCGCTGCGCGACAGCTCCCCTCAGAGAGGGGGAGCCGTCATCGTAGGCGACTGAGGGGAGCCAAAGGAAAGTAACCCCGAGTAAAGTAGGCATTATGCGATTCGTGCTCAAACGGCTGGCGCTGTTTGTCGTAGCGCTGCTCGGCCTGTCCGTGGTGATTTTCGCGGCATTGCGCATTCTGCCCGGCGACGTGGCCTCCGTGATGGCTGGCGTCAACTCGCCGCCCGAGCGCGTGGCCCAGTTGCGCGAACAGCTCGGCTTGAATCGGCCATTAGTCGCGCAATACTTTGATTGGATGGGTGCACTGATCCATGGTGATTTCGGCACGTCCATCCTGACCGGTCGTTCCGTAACCTCACTGGTCGGCTCGCGCGCAGCCATCACCTTTCCTCTGATCATTCTTGGCATGTTGATTGCCTTGGTCATTGGCCTGCCGCTGGGTTGTGCAGCGGTGCTGGCTCGCTCCGAGCGAGTGCGTTCCGCGTTCCATGTGCTGGCCATCATCGGCGGTGCCATCCCTGCTTTGTGGGGTGGATTGCTGCTGATTCTGCTATTCGGCCGTGGCGTCGGACTGATTGGCGTCTTCCCTTCGCAAGGGTTCCCTCTGGACGGTTGGGAAGCGCCCGGTTCGGCGATGCTGTCGTTGATTTTGCCGGCGTTGTCGGTCGGTGTCATCGTGGGCGCGACCATCATGCGATACACGCGTTCGGCTCTGGACGATTTGGCCGGTTCCGGTTATATCGACATGGCTCGTTCCTGCGGCATGACCCGCACCCAGGCAGTGCTGCATGTCGGCCTGAGGTTGGCGACCCCGCAACTGGTGTCCGTTATCGGACTGACATTCGCCTCGATGATCACCGGCGTGATGGTCATCGAAAACCTGTTTGCCCTGCCGGGTATTGGCAATGGTCTCGTAACCGACGTGGGCAATCGTGACCTCATCGCCGTGCAGAGTGAGCTGTTTTTGCTGGCTGCATTCTTTCTGTTGATTGGTCTTGTGGTCGACTTGCTCCACCGCGTGCTCGACCCGCGCCTCAAAACCGCCGCCACCATTACGGAGGTGACCGCATGAGCAAATCGTCTACTTCCTTCTCGCCGTCTGCAGTCGAGGGGGAGCGTGTTCCCAATCCTCCCGCTGATGTGAGGTGGCGTCGCACCGCGATGCCGGAGGGGGGTCAACGAGCGGCTTTCGCAATCGTCCTCCACTCCATGTGGCGCCGGGCCGAAGGCAAATTCGCGCTTATCGTGCTCGCCTCATGGCTGCTGATCGCCATCGTTTCTTTGTTCTGGACCCCGCAATCCCTATGGGCCACCGACGGCTACCACGTATGGGCTAAACCCTCCGCTGCGCATTGGCTCGGCACCGACGGTACCGGAGCCGACGTGTTCAGCTGGCTACTTGCCGGCTCGCATACGAACCTGCTCATCGTGCTGCTTACCGTAGTGGTTTCCGCCGCTTGGGGGCTGCTGCTCATTGCGGCGATGGTCGCACGCAATGCGGCGCTTGCCAGCTCGTCTGTAGTGGTGGTCGATGCGCTGATCTCCATCCCCACTGTGCTTATCGCGCTGATTCTTGCTGTACCGCTCGGTGCGTCCATCGTCGTGATCGTCATCGCTTGCGGTTTCGGATACGGGCTGAATCTGGCACGTGTGGCCCGTCCGGTGGCGTTGCTGGCGGCCCGTTCATCGTATGTGGAATCGGCCCTGGCGAATGGAGCCAGCGGATGGCGTGTGTTGGTGAGCCATATCGTGCCGAATATCCTGCCCGTGCTGGCCGTACAACTGTCACTGTCCGCTGGCACGGCGGTGCTGGCCGAATCAGGACTTACGTACCTCGGTATCGGTGTGCCGTCGGGTGTGCCGAGCTGGGGGCATTCACTGGCCACATCGGTCAAGCTCATCAATGTGTTTCCGCTGACCGTGGTGTGGCCCGGTCTGATTGTCACTCTCGTGGTGGTGGCCCTGAATATTTTCGGCGATGTGTTGCGTGATGCCATCGACCCGGTCGCCAATCCCGCGTTGAGGGAAGCAGGGGAGGGCGGCGATGAGCGTTGATATTCATGGTCTGAACATTGCTGTCGGCGGCAGATTAATTGTTTCCGATGTGGACTTGGCCATTGCCGATGGCGAGCGGGTTGGCCTAATCGGTTCCTCCGGCTCCGGCAAATCGATGATTTCCAAGGCGATACTGGGGCTGCTGCCATTGACTGCTGCAGCCGACGGGTCGATTGATATGAGCGGTACGGGAATCATCGGTGCCTCTGAGCATGTGCTCGCCGACCTGCGTGGCCGGTATGTGGGCGCGGTATTTCAGAATCCGGCTGCTTCACTGAACCCAGTGATGACTGTCGCCCAGCAGATTTCTCTGCCGCTGAAATTGCATTACGACCTGACCAAGGCCGAACGTGCCGACCGAGTGAATGCCATGCTGGACAAGGTCGGGCTGGACCGTGATATGGCCGGCAAATATCCGCACGAGTTGTCTGGTGGGCAGCAGCAGCGCGTGGGCATCGCCACGGCGCTGATCACCTCGCCGCGGTTCATCATTGCGGACGAGCCGACCACCGCGTTGGATTCCATCACCCAGCGACAGATTGTGGATCTGCTGGTCTCTCTAGTGGACGATGCCGGTGCCTCGATGCTGTTCATCACCCATGATTTCTCCGTGTTGGCACGTGCCACAACGCGTTGTTATGTGCTGGACGCTGGCCGCATTGTGGAGTCCGGCGCGACCGCCAATCTGCTTGCCGCACCGGCCACGCTACAGGCTCAACGACTGGTCGCCGCCGCCCAAACCCTCACCCTCCGCACTCCCAAGGAGGATTCTCATGAGTGATGGCAATAGGTTCCTCCTCTCCGCCCAATCCATCAACAAATCCTTCGGTCCCCGCTCCGCGCGCCGCCAAGTCCTCTTCGACGTCTCCGCCGACGTCCGCCCTGGCGAATGCTTGGCCGTCATCGGCGGTTCCGGTTCCGGCAAGTCCACGCTGACCCGCATCATGCTCGGCCTCGAATCCGCCGATTCCGGCACTGTGACGTATGGCGGTCAATCCATTGCCGGTGGTCGCAGATCATCCGGTGTGCAAGCGCTCCGCCGCGAATCGGGACTGGTGTTTCAGGACCCGTTCTCGTCGCTTGACCCGCGTTGGCGGGTTGCTCAGTCAGTTGCCGAACCATTGGTGTTGCAGCGGCATGACCTCGGTAAAGCCGAAATCGCTGAGCGAGTGGCCGCGGCTCTGACCATGGTTGGCCTTGAACCGGCCACTTTCCTGAACCGGTATCCGGTCGACTTGTCCGGAGGTCAGGCGCAGCGCGTGGTTATCGCGCGAGCCATCATCAACGAGCCCAAAGTGATTCTTGCCGACGAGCCTATGAGCGCCATCGATGTGGCCGCGCGTATCCAGATTCTCGATACCTTCGCCGCCATCCGTGAAACACGTCGTGAAACAGCATTGATCATGGTGTCCCACGACCTCGGCGTGGTGCAGCATATCGCCGATCGGATTCTCGTGCTCCACGATGGTCGCGTCGAAGAAGAAGGCTCTACCGCCGAAGTGCTCGGCAGTCCCCAGTCCGACTACACCCGCCAACTCATCGAAGCCGCCTCGTTGTAACTCCTCTTGGCTCCCTCATGAAGGGACGGCGGAATCGTTGCCGACTCCTCGCGCCCACCATATGAACGCCCGCGACACGCAGTTGTCGCGGGCTGTGCTATGGTGTGAGACATGCAGATTATCTCATGTTGTTGTCGCTAACCGACGCCTCTAGGCGAGCGGTCAGTGACGCATAACTTGAGATAGAGCATTCAATCGCGGCAGATTTGCCGCAAGAATTCGTGGAACCTTTGGCATGGGCGCAACCGTGTAACGCGCAAGCTGTGGGCCGTATCGGATTCATCACTGAAATACTCGAATTTCAAAGCACAAGGCCACAGTCCATTCGTCTGGGAACGTCGGTTCACGAACGCAACGCAGCAAACCCCAACCCCAGCAACAAAGGACTTCAAATGACCATCCACAACAGCCTCGCCGAACTCATCGGCAACACCCCGCTCGTCAAGCTGAACCACATCCCGCAGACGGCCGGCGTCAAGGCCACCATCGCCGTCAAAGTCGAATACTTCAACCCCGGTGGCTCATCCAAGGACCGCATCGCCGAGCGCATCATCGACGCCGCCGAGAAGTCCGGCGAGCTGAAACCCGGCGGCGTGATCGTGGAGCCGACCTCCGGCAACACCGGCGTCGGTCTGGCACTGGTCGCCCAGCAGCGCGGCTACCGTACGATCTTCACTTTGCCGGACAAGGTCTCCGAATCCAAGCGTGCGGTGCTGCGCGCCTACGGTGCCGAAGTCATCGTCACGCCGACCGATGCCGGCCCCGACGACCCGCGCTCCTACTACCAGGTCGCCGAACGACTGGCCAACACCATTCCCGGCGGTTTTCGCCCGAACCAGTACGACAATCCGAACGGTCCGCTGAGCCACTACTACACCACCGGACCGGAAGTTTGGGAGGCCGCTGATCACAAGGTCACGCATTTCGTAGCCGGCATCGGCACCGGCGGCACCATCTCCGGCACTGGCAAGTATCTGAAAGAAGTCTCCGACGGCGCGGTCAAGGTCATCGGCTCCGACCCGGAAGGCTCCATCTACTCCGCCGCCTCGCGTGAGGAAGTCCACCAGTACGACATCGAGGGCGTGGGGGAGGACTTCTACCCCAAGGCTTTCGACCGGAACATCACCGATGACATCGTGCGCGTCGACGACGCCGAAGCTTTCGAAATGACCCGCCGGTTGGCCGGCGAGGAGGGGCTGCTGGTCGGCGGCTCGTCCGGCATGGCCGTGGCCAGTGCCATCAAGTACGCGCTCGCCAACGATCTGGACGAAAACCAGATCATGGTGGTGCTCGCCCCCGATTCCGGCCGTAGTTATCTCGAAAAGATCTTCGATGACGACTGGATGCGCGCCAACGGTTACGGCGACGTGGTCGACCGCACCACCAAGCCGTCCCTTGCCGAGCAGTACCTCTAAACGCTAAGTGCTCCCCTCAGTCGCTTCCGCGACAGCTCCCCTCGGAGAGGGGAGCCAAAAAGGGCTCTGGCACCCCTCTTTGAGGGGATCTGTCAGCCGAAGGCTGACTGAGAGGAGCCAGCCCGCAAAGATCCAATAACTTTCCAAACCCGTCCAATACCCAACCAAACACCAAAGGAAACCAACACCATGTCCGCTGAATACAACGCCAAGTTCGCCAACACCGCCGTCGCCACCCGCGCCATCCACGCCGGCCAGGAGCCTGACCCCACCACCGGTGCTGTGGTTACGCCGATCTACGCCACTTCCACCTTCAAGCAGGACGGCGTGCTCGGCCTGCGCGGCGGCCACGACTACTCACGCTCCATCAACCCCACCCGCACCAGTTTTGACGAGCAGCTCGCCGCCGTGGAAGGCGCCAAGTACGCGCTGAGCTTCTCCTCCGGCCTTGCCGCCATCGATGTGCTGCTGCGCTCCACCATCAAGCCCGGCGACAACATCCTGCTCGGCAACGACGTGTACGGCGGCACCTACCGTCTGCTCTCCAAGGTGTTCGTGCCGTGGGGCGTGGGTCTCGATGTGGTGGACATCACCGACACCGCCGCCGTGGAAGCCGCGCTCGCCGCCAAGTCGTACAAGTATGTGTGGGTCGAAACCCCGTCCAACCCGCTGCTCAACATCACCGACATCGCAGTCACCTCCGAAGTGGCCCATAAGTACGGCACCAAGGTGGTAGTCGACAATACCTTCGCTTCGCCCGCCTTGCAGCACCCGCTCGATGATGGTGCCGATGCGGTGGTCTACTCCACCACCAAGTACATCGGTGGCCACTCCGATGTGGTCGGCGGTGCCGTGGTGCTCAACGATGAGGAAACCCGTGAGCAGGTGGCCTTCCTGCAGAACGCAGCCGGTGCCGTGCCTTCCCCGTTCGATTCGTTCCTTGACATTCGCGGCCTGAAGACTCTGGATTTGCGCGTCAAGCGTCACAGCGCCAACGCCCTGAAAGTGGCGGAATGGCTGGAATCCCAGCCTGCTGACGTGATTGAGCGCGTCTGGTATCCGGGCCTCGAATCCCACCCGGGCCACGATATCGCGGTTCGTCAGATGCATGGCGGCTTCGGCGGCGTGCTCTCCGTGCAGCTTGCCGGCGGTGCCGAGGCTGCCAAGAAGTTCGTGGACTACACCGAGATCTTCACGCTGGCCGAATCGCTCGGCGGCGTGGAAAGCCTGATCGAGGTGCCCGCCGCTATGACCCACGCCTCCGTGGCCGGCACCACCTTGCAGGTGCCCGCCAACCTGGTGCGTATCTCGGTCGGCATCGAAAACGCCGATGATCTCATCGCCGACCTCAAGCAGGCTCTCGACCGTTTGTGACGGAGACGCTGCGAGCCGTTCTCGGAACGTAACTTCGGTGATTCTCCGTTTCAAGGGGCGGATTTGCGCTATCCCGGACATCTACTTCCGTTTCAAGGGGCTGTTGCCCAAGTAGGCAAGGCGTGAAAACGGCGGAATGGCGTTGGGATAATGTCATTTGTATATGTGGTTTAGCTGATGACCAGCCCCTTGAAACGGAAGTAGATGTCCCCGAAACGTCCAATCCGCCCCTTGAAACCGATTTACGGATAATTGAACAGGCATACATGACTTGTGACCGCGGCAGTGCGGTATGGTTGGGAAGCATGACGGCACATGAGGCGGCGCTGGGGGCGCTCAAGCAATACTTCGGTTACGATTCGTTCCGGCCAGGCCAGCAAGGCATCGTCGATGCTTTGCTGGATGGCCGGGACGTACTGGGCGTTATGCCCACCGGTGCCGGCAAATCCGTGTGCTACCAGATTCCTGCCGCGCTGATGCCCGGTGTTACCATCGTGATCTCGCCGCTGATCTCCCTCATGCGTGATCAGGTCGATGCCCTGAATGATCTGGGCTTGCCGGCCGCATTCGTCAACACCACCCAAACCCCGGATGAGCAGGCCATGGTGTTCGCCCAGGCTGCGGCGGGTCAGCTCAAACTGCTGTACGTGGCTCCGGAACGATTGGAAACCGGCCGATTCCGCGACTTCGCCGCCCGCACGCCAATCTCCCTGATTGCCGTGGACGAGGCACACTGCGTCTCCCAATGGGGGCAGGATTTCCGTTTGTCATACCTTGGTATTGGCGACTTCATCGTCGGCCTGCCTAAGCGCCCGCCGGTCGGCGCATTCACCGCCACCGCCACCGAGCGCGTGCGCCGCGACATCGTGGGATTGCTGGGTTTGCGGAATCCTGCCGTCACCGTCACCGGATTCGACCGGCCGAACCTGTATTTCGACGTGGTCAAGCTGGAAACCAAATACAAGGCCGCGTGGGTGGCGAACTATGTGGCTGCCCATCCGGACGAATCCGGCATCATCTACTGTGCCACCCGCAAGACCACCGAGGCGCTCGCAGCTACGCTGAACCAGATGGGGCACGCGGCGGTCGCCTACCATGGCGGCATGTCGTCGGACGCGCGTGAAGCGGCGCAGCACGACTTCATCACCGACAAGGTGCCGGTGGTCGTGGCCACCAATGCGTTCGGCATGGGTATCGACAAGTCCGATGTGCGATACGTCATCCACCACAACTTGCCGGAATCCATCGAGGCCTATTATCAGGAGGCCGGCCGCGCCGGACGTGACGGCGAGCCCAGCCGCTGCACGCTGCTGTGGAACGAATCGGATATCGTGACCCGGCGCCGGCTACTCGACAGCGATTATGAGAACGAGCGCATGACCCCTGAAGATCAGGAAATCGTGCGGCAGTCCAAACGACGCCTGCTGGATGGCATGGTGGGCTATTGCCGCACCGCCGATTGTCTGCACCGGTACATGACGCGGTATTTCGGACAGGAAATCACGCCGACGGATGCGCCCTCGGATACGCATGAGGACAAGTGTGGTGCCTGCTCGAACTGCGAAAGTACTTTCGAGACCATCGACGTCACCAGCGTTGCCCAGGCGATCAGCCGGTGCGTGCATGATGTGAATCAGCGGGTCGGTTCCGGCAAAATCGTCAAGATTCTACGCGGCTCCAAAGCGCAGGACCTGGCATGGCTCAATCCGGAACAGATGCCTACGTTTGGCATGCTCAAGGATGTGAACGAGGCTCGCGTGCGCGATGTGCTGAGTCAGATGGCCACCGATGGCTACCTGTTCATCGCCGAAGGGCGTATGCCGATTGTCATGTTTGGCGCGCGTGCTGCTGAAACCGCCGCGCCGGATTTCCATTATGAAATCAAACGTGTGGAGCGTAAGTCGGCTTCGGTAAGTAGTCGACATGGGGGAGTGGCCAGCGAATCAGCCAGTGCTTCCGCTGCAATGGAATCCTATATTCCTGACGATGACGAGGAGGCGCTGTTCCAGAAGCTGCGCGAACTGCGTCGCACCATCGCCCAGGAAATCGGCAAACCGCCGTACATCGTCTTTTCCGACAAGACATTGCGAGACATGGCCCGTATCAAGCCGATTACCAATGCGCAGTTTTTGGCTGTCAACGGTGTGGGCCAGCACAAGCTCGACCTTTACGGCAAGCGCTTTATGGAAGCCGTCGCCTCGTTTAACGCCGGGAATGCGCAATAACCATTGCCTATAGCGAATCATGGGGTATTTCCGTGTATTCCCGTGTGGGCGCGACTACGCTTGCTAAGCGATACGGCATGTGAACATGCAAATGTGTAGAAAGGAAGCCGAGCATGGCAGAGGAAAAGGCTGAGAAGCCCGTCGTTGAATCATTCCAGCTGGATCACACCAAGGTCAAGGCGCCGTACGTGCGTTACATTGACACGGAAACGGGTCCTCACGGCGACGTGATTTCCAACTATGATCTTCGTCTGACCCAGCCGAACAAGCAGGCGATTCCCACCGGCGGCCTGCACACCATCGAGCACACTATCGCTGTGTTGCTGCGTGAGCGCATCCCCGGCTACATCGACTGCTCGCCGTTCGGCTGCCGCACCGGCTTTCACTTGCTGACCTGGGGCACGCACTCCACTGAGGATGTGGCCAAGGCGCTCAAGGAATCGCTGGAATTCATCGCCTACAAGGCCACGTGGGATGATGTTCCCGCTACCACCGAGAAGAGCTGCGGCAACTACCGCGACCACAGCCTGTTCACCGCCAAGGAATGGGCCAAGCAGATTCTCGAGGAAGGCATCAGCTCCGACCCGTTTGAGCGCAAGGTCGTCTGACCTGATTAGGTGTTATACGAACCCCTGTCCGCCATGTAACGCGGACGGGGGTTCTTGTGCCTATGGCATGGTAGGTTTACCGTCAGTTCCTGTACTGGTGATTGCCCTATGAGAGAGGTGGGAATGACTCAGCCGAACGCTGCGAACAAGGCGACGTCTCGTCGTTTCCGCCACGCCACCATGCGTGATTTGCCGCATATGCAGAAGATTTACGCGCGTGCCCGTGAGCTGATGGCGGCCAATGGCAATCCCACCCAATGGGGCAATGAGTTCCCCCGTGAATCCGTGATTGAAGACGATATTGCCAACCAGCGCACAGTGCTGCTGGTGGACACCTGCAACGGCCATGAGCGTATTCTGGCTCAGTTCGCATTGTGCCCTGGTGAGGATCCCACTTACGCCCACATCGATGGGGCTTGGCTGGATAATGATACCTATGTGACCATTCACCGCATCGCATCATCCGGTCTGGTGCGGCATGCGGCCCGTGACTGCATCAAGTGGGCTCTGAAGCATTATGGCAACGTCCGGGCTGATACTCACCCCAACAACAAGGCTATGCAGCATGTGCTGGAGAGTTCCGGCTTCGCCCGATGCGGCTTGATTCAGTTGATTGATCGCCCGGTGGACACCACCAGAATCGCCTATCAGCGCCACGAGTGGTAACAAAATTGGCCCCCGAAGGGGCCAATCATAATCACTTAGTGAATCGCTTACTGACTTCAGTCCTTGGCGGCAGCCGTAGCCTCAGCCTTGGCTTTGTCTTCCAGCCCAAGCTTGGAGCGCTTGCGGCTGTAGCCGAAGTAGACTACCAGGCCCAAACCGAACCAGACGGCGAAACGCACCCAGGTCTCCCAGTTGAGGCCGGCGATGAGAATGAAGCAGAACACGATGGCCAGAATCGGCGTGACCGGTACACCCGGGGCGCGGAAGCCGCGGTGCGCGTCCGGCTGGGTCTTGCGCATCCACAGAATACCGGCCGACACGATGATGAACGCGGACAGGGTGCCGATGTTCACCAGCTCGAACAGCACGTTGATGTTGATGAAGCCGCCGGCGAACGCGGTCAGCAGACCGAAGAACCACGTGCCCTTGAATGGGGTACGGTACTTCTCGTGCACGTGGCCGAAGAACTCCGGGAACAGGCCGTCGCGGCTCATGGCGTAGCAGATGCGGGACTGGCCGTACAGCTGCACGAGCATCACCGTGGTCATGCCGATCAGCGCGCCGAGGTTCACGATCACCGCGAGCCAGTTCATGCCGGTTTCCAGGATCACGCCGGCGACCGGGGCGTCGATGTACTTGGCGAACTCCTTGTACGGCACCACACCGGTCATGATCATGGTCATGATGACGTAGAGCACAGTGGAGATGGCCAGCGAGAGCAGGATACCGCGCGGCAGCGTCTTGTTCGGGTTGACGGTCTCCTCGGCGGAGGAGGAGACGGCGTCGAAGCCGATGAAGCTGAAGAACACGATCGACGCGGCCGGCACGATGCCGTACGGCTGGGTGGAGCCGGGCCGGAACGTGTAGATGCCATACGGGGAGAACGGCTGCCAGTTGGACGGCTTGACATACCACACGGCGCACACGATGAACAGCACGATGATGGCAAGCTTGATAAGCACCATCACGTCATTGGTGCGCTTGGTCTGGTTGATGCCGATGGACAGCACCCACGTGATGATCAGCACGATGACGAAGCCGGGCAGGTTGAAGTAGGTGGTGACGCCCGGCGTGGTGCCGTAGGCGGCGGTCAGTTCGACCGGCAAATGCAGGCCGAAGCCTTCCAGCAGCTTGTTGAAGTAGCCCGACCAGCCGGCGGACACGGTGGCCGCCTGCAGGGCGTACTCCAGAATCAGGTCCCAGCCGATGACGAAGGCGATGAGCTCGCCGAACGCCAGATAGGCATAGGAGTAGGCCGAGCCGGAAACCGGCGCCATGGCGGCGAACTCGGCGTAGCACAGGCCGGCAAAACCGCAGCAGACGGCGGCCAGCAGGAACGATACGGACAAGGCCGGGCCGGCGGTCAGCGCGCCCTTACCGGTGAGCACGAAGATACCAGTGCCGATGATCGCGCCGATGCCGAGCATCGTCAGATCGAAGGTGCGCATCGTGCGCTTCAGGGGAGTGGATTCGGCGACAAGCTGATCCACGCTTTTCTTACGAAACAGATCCATGTTCTTCTCTCATGAAATCTAGGATTATGGGGCTGAACCGGACGGATTTCCGGGATCCCGGCACGCCTCAACGCCGGGAATCAAAGGCGGTTTCTTATACAAAACCGCATATCGGTCATTAGTGTACGACTGCCACGCGAAAACAGACGATTTCGCCAATACGTCACATTCCTGCGCAACAATAGGTGCCTATGAGCATGAACGCAGCACCTGAAATCGCATTCTCGTCCGAGCAGGGCAAGGCCAACTATGCGGCCGCCCGCCGCCAATACCCCGCACAGGCCATCGTGAACCTCAAAACCATGCGTGACAACATGGCCCATTTGGTCTCCGTGGTCGGCGGTCCGAACTCCGGCACCGCGGTGATGGGCGTGGTCAAGGCCGATGCCTACGGCCACGGCCTGCTGCCTTCTGCGCTGGCAGCGCTCGCCGGCGGTGCCACCTGGCTCGGCACTGCGCAATCGCACGAAGCGCTGCTGTTACGCAAACTCGGCATCGGCCCCGACCGCTGCCATATTCTGACCTGGGTTTACAACGGCACCGAAGTCCCGTTTGACGAGCTGATTGCTGCCGACATCGACGTGTCCGTCGGCTCCCTGCCGGGTATCGATGCCGTGGCCGCCGCCGCGCGCAAACTCGGCAAGCCCGCTCGCGTGCACGTTAAGGTCGATTCCGGCTTTGGCCGCAACGGCTTCACGCCTGCAGGGTTCGCCGCCGCGCTTGCCGAGCTGGTGCCACTTGCCAAGGAAGGCGTGTTGCATATCGTCGGCCAGTGGAGTCACCTTGCCGTGGCCGATTCGCCTGACGTGCCTGAGTTCGTGGCCTCCACCGACCGCCAGATCGAAACGTTTAAGGACTTCACCGCACGTATGGAAAAGGCCGGAATTCCGCCGGAGATTCGTCATCTGGCCAACACTGCGGCCACTCTGGATCGCCCGGAAATTCATTTCGAGCTCACCCGCCCCGGCATCGGGCTATACGGCTACGAGCCTGATCCGGCCATGGGCACCCCGCGCGATTGGCATCTGACCCCGGCCATGCGCCTGCAGGCGCAGCTCGGCACGGTCAAGGGTGTGGAGGCCGGCCATGGCATCTCCTACGGCCGCACGTACCTGACTCCAGACAACACGTCCACTGCCATCGTGCCATTGGGCTACGCCGACGGCATCCACCGCTCCGCCTCCGGATTCGATATGGAAGGTGCCAAGCATGTGGAGAAGCCGGGCGGGCCAGTGCGCATTATGACCACCGAGGGCCCGAAGCTCTACCGCGTCTGCGGCCGCGTGTGCATGGACCAGTTCATCGTGGATTTGCACGGTTCCGCCGCCGAACTCGGAGTTCACGAGGGCGACACGGTCGAACTGTTCGGCCCGGGTCGTGGTGAGCAGTTTGTGGAGCCCACTGCCGATGACTGGGCCCGTGCCGCCGATACCATCAGCTATGAGGTCTTCACTTGCCTGCGCAATCGCATTCCGCGTCTCTACGAGCACGCCGCCGAGGTGCTGCCCGCTGACGACCTCGCCAAGCTCGATCCAGCCACGCTGCTGTAACACTGTACGGCAGCCGATATATGGGCCTATGCTTGGACTATGGAAACAACGCAAGATGGGGAACGGGTGCTGAGCGATGAGGGCTACAGTGCCTTTGATGAAGAGCGTTGGGCACCTGAACCGCCGAAGTCCAAGGCCCGTACCGCTTTTGAGCGTGACCGCGCAAGGCTGATACATTCGTCCGCCCTGCGGCGTCTTGGCGCGAAAAGCCAGATTCTGATTGCTGGTACCGATGATTTCGCTCGCACCCGCCTCACCCACACGCTGGAAGTCGCCCAAATCGGTCGACAAATAGGCGCAATGCTTGGCTGCGATCCTGATGTGGTCGACTGCGCTTGCCTGGCCCATGATCTTGGCCATCCGCCGTTCGGGCACAACGGGGAGCGGGCGCTCGCCGAAATCGCGCGCAATATTGGCGGATTCGAGGGTAACGCGCAGACCATGCGCATTCTGACCCGTCTCGAACCCAAAATCTTCCATCCGGACGGCCGTTCCGCCGGTGTGAACCTGACCCGTGCAGCTCTTGATGCAGCGGTCAAATATCCGTGGACTTTGGCTGAGGCCGACCAGCATCCCAAGGGGGAGCGGTCCAAGAAGTTCTGCGTCTACCCGGATGATGAGCCCGTGTTCCGATGGTTGAAAATCGGCGCACCTGTGGCTACCAAGCCGATGGAATGCCAGATCATGGATCTTTCGGATGACATCGCCTATTCGGTGCATGATGTTGAGGATTCCATCGCCACTGGTGCCTTCGACCCGATTGTGCTCGCCGATTCACAGATTTTGGACCACATCATCGAGCAGACGCGCGACTGGTATGGGACCAAGTGGGATGCGGATAAGCTGTTGGCAGCATTCATGAGACTCAGGCGTGAGCATATGTTCCCTGCGCATTTCAACGGATCACGTCAAGCTTTGGCGCAGTTGAAGAACATCACCTCCGACTTGATTGGGAGATTTTGCTGGTCGGTGGAAACCGCCACTCGCGATACGTACGGACCGGGACCGTTGACGCGTTACTCCGCCAATATCGTGATTCCCGAGGATACGAATTACGAGATTGTGGCATTAAAAGGCATCGCCGTGTATTTCGTCATGGCGCCGCGTGAGAGGGAGCCGTTCCACCAGGAGGAACTGAAAATCGTCGAGGACCTGATCGACGTGCTGATGGCCGATTCACCGCAGCCCTCCGACGCGCTGGAAAGCCAGTTCCTGGCCGATTGGAATGAGTCCACCAACGACAATGAACGTTTGCGCGTGGCCATCGATCAAGTGGCGTCCCTAACCGACAATTCCGCCTTGGCTCTCCATTCCATCCTGTGCTGAGGCTGTTCCGTGGCGGGCACCCTCAGTCAGTTGCGCTGACAGCTTTTCTCCCTGAGAGAGAGCTATGACCTATCCCTTGGCTTCCCCCGGGTGAGGAGAGCTGCCTCCATAGGCGAGTGAGAGGAGCCAAGAAAGTAACGGTACATATCTACCGTGTCTCACACGTGGCGCTACTCTAGAGACTTATGGTCGGAATGATTAAGAAAGAAGATGTCGAGAAGGTGCGCGCCGCCGCGGACCTGTACGACATCGTATCCGCGACCGTAACGCTTAAGCCCTCCGGAACCGGCACATTCGTCGGCCTATGCCCGTTCCACGACGAGAAAACCGGCAGCTTCAACGTGCGTCCTTCGCTCGGTGTGTGGCACTGCTTCGGTTGCGGTTTGGGCGGCGACGTGTTCAAATACGTCGAACAATCCGAGAACATCGACTTCCGTGAAGCCGTGGAACTACTCGCCGACAAGTACCACATCGAGTTGCACTACGAGAACAGTGGCAACGGTCCAAACCGCGAAAACGCCGGCTCCAAGCGCACGCGACTGCTGGAAGCCTGCGAGGAAGCCCAGCGTTTCTTCGTCTCCCAAATCCTGACCAAGGAGGCATTGCCCGCCCGCAAACTGCTCGGCGGCCGCAACTTCTCCCAAGCCGACTGCGAACGTTTCGGCTGCGGCTACGCGCCGCAAGGCTGGGATAATCTCGTGCGTCATTTGGCATCCAAGGGGTTTACACAGAAGGAGATCTTCGACGCCGGCCTGGCCCGCCAAGGCCAGCGCGGCATCTACGACTATTTCCGCGGCCGCGTGACCTGGCCCATCCGCGATTCGACCGGCCGCACGCTCGGGTTCGGCGCGCGCAAGCTGTATGAGGACGACCAGATCGCCGCCAAATACATCAATACGCCGGATACGCAGCTTTACCGCAAAACCCAGGTGCTCTACGGCATCGACTTGGCCAAATCCGCCATCGTCAAAAAACGGCAGGTGGTGATAGTCGAAGGCTATACGGACGTGATGGCCATGCACTTGGCCGGCATCGACACCGCCATCGCCACCTGCGGCACCGCATTCGGCGCCGAACACGCCAAGATCGTGCGCCGCCTGATCGCCGACGATTCACTGGGCGCGGTCCAGCTGGTCGGGCCGTTGAAGGTCAAGGACCAGCCGTTGAGCTCGCGCATCGTGTTCACGTTCGATGGTGACGCCGCCGGCCAGAAAGCCGCGCTGCATGCCTTCGGCCTTGATTCGGCCTTCCTCTCCCAAACCTTCGTGGCCGTGGCCGACGACAATCTCGACCCGTGCGACCTGCGCATCGAGCGAGGCAACGAAGCAGTGCGCTCGCTGATCGCCCGCGCCAAACCGTTGTATGACTTCGTGATCGACGCCGCCATCAGCCGGTTCGACCTGACCTACACGCCCGGCCAAGTGGGTGCGATGAAAGCCGTGGCCCCGCTGGTGGCGCAGATTCGCGACCGCTCCCTATGGGACGCTTACGCGCGCAAGTCCGCGGGCCGTATCGGCGTGGATCTTGAGGTGATGCGCCGCGAGGTGATGAACGCGCGCCGGCAGATGCATGTACGCGATGAGGACGCCTACGCGCCCAAACGTCGATTCGAGCGTGACGAGCCGCGTGTGGAACCCGGCACCAACCCATACGCCAATCCGGCCACGCGCAAGGCGTTGGAGCGCCGTGACGCCGCCGAACAGGCATATTTCAAGATCGACGACGCCGTATTCATCGCCGAACAGCAGTTCATGGCCGTGCTGATTCAGGTGCCGCGCGCCATCGACCGCACCATGTTCGGGCAGCTGACCATCGACCATTTCATGACTTCGGTGTTCCGCACCCTGTTCCAGGCGATCGCGGCCGCCGGCGGACTGCCATCCGACGATACCCCGCAGGGGCTGTGGATGCACAACCTCACCAAGGCCGGCGGGCCGATGCTGAATCAGGTGATCAACGAGCTGGCCGTCATGCCGTTGCCACTGCCTGGCGACGACGGTGGTAATGGCGCACAACCTCCGCAGTCGAACGTGCCTGGGGGAGTCGGCGGTGGTGCCGCCGCAGTACAGCTGCGTCCTGCCACGCCGGAGGAGCAGCGCTACGCCACTGAGCTTCTCACCCGATTGTTGGACATGGGCTTCATGCGCCAGATCGGTTTGGCCAAACGCCGCATGGCCCAGCTGCCCGACGGCGAAGAGAAGATAACCCTCCTCGGCCAGATCACCCGCATGGAAACCGCCCGTAAAGACCTCCAAGCCCAAATCTACGGCAACACCGTCGGCTAATACCTCCCACTGATTGCGCGCATCTTCGAATACGTGCCGGATGCATAAGGCCATACAACCGGTTGCCGGATTGGATGGGTGCAGAAGTTGCGGATTGGCCCCATCCAAATTGGACTGGTTTGGGTGGGGCCAATCCGATTCGTTCAATAATGAAGCGCGATACCAAGCAGCGTCGAAACGAAGGGAAACTCATGACGCAGAATCGTGCGGAACTCAACCGTAATCTGGCCCAAATGCTCAAGGGCGGCGTGATTATGGACGTCACCACGCCCGAACAGGCGAAAATCGCGCAGGATGCCGGCGCGTGCGCGGTGATGGCGCTGGAGCGCATCCCCGCTGATATTCGCGCCGCCGGCGGTGTCTCCCGTATGAGCGACCCGGCCATGATCAAGGGCATTCAGGAAGCCGTCTCGATTCCGGTTATGGCCAAGGTGCGCATCGGCCACATCGCCGAGGCCCGCATTCTGCAGGCCATCGAAATCGATTACATCGACGAATCCGAGGTGCTTTCTCCGGCCGACGACGTGTACCACATCGACAAGAACCAGTTCGACGTGCCGTTTGTGTGCGGCGCGAAGAACCTGGGCGAGGCGCTGCGCCGCATCGCCGAGGGTGCTGCCATGATTCGCACCAAGGGTGAGCCTGGCACCGGTGACGTGATTCAGGCCGTGCGCCACATGCGCACCATGAACAAGCAGATCCGCGAGCTCGTCGGTCTGCGCGACGACGAGGTCTACGAGGCCGCCAAGCAGCTGGCCGTGCCTTACGATCTGGCCAAGTACGTGCATGACAACGGCCGTCTGCCCGTCGTGAACTTCGCCGCCGGTGGTGTGGCCACCCCGGCCGATGCCGCCCTGATGATGGAACTCGGTGCTGAAGGCGTGTTCGTGGGCTCCGGCATCTTCAAGTCCGGCGATCCGGCCAAGCGCGCCGCCGCCATCGTCAAGGCCACCGCCAACTGGCAGGACGCCGATCTGCTCGCCAAGCTGTCCGAAAACCTAGGCGAAGCCATGGTCGGCATCAACGAGGACGAGATTCAGACCATCATGGCCGCTCGCGGCGAGTGATAAATAGCCGCAGGCGTGTCCGCTGACGAGGATATCGAAACACATATCCGTTGTAGGGCGCCTAAGACTTGCCCCCGCTGGCGGGGGCTGTCGGCTGAAAGTCGACTGGGGGGTGGTGTCGCGAAGATCGTCGACCACCCTCAGTCAGCTACGCTGACAGCTCCCGCCAGCGGGAGCCGGAGAGGACAACATGGTTGTAGCTGTTGAATACATTTCCAAAGAAGAATCCGCAGACGCCGGAACCGCCACGCACGGCGTGACCGGTATTCTGGCCGTGCAGGGCGCGTTCGCCGAACATGCGGCGGTGCTCGACAAGCTCGGCGCCCCGTGGAAGCTGTTGCGCGCGGCCGAGGATTTCGATGAATCCATCGACCGGGTCATCCTGCCTGGCGGTGAATCCACCACGCAAGGCAAACTCCTGCGTTCCACCGGCCTGTTCGAACCGTTTGCCGCGCACATCAAGGCCGGCAAACCGGTGCTTGGCACCTGCGCTGGCATGATTCTGCTGGCCAAGAAGCTCGACAATGATGAGAACGTCTACTTCGGCGCGCTCGACGCTGTAGTGCGCCGCAATGCTTACGGTCGTCAGCTCGGCAGCTTCCAAGCCATCGCTGATTTCGGCCAAGCCGACGACCCACAGCGCATCGCGGACTTTCCACTGGTGTTCATCCGTGGACCCTACGTGGTGTCGGTCGGCCCCGAGGCTACGGTCGAAACCGAAGTCGATGGTCACGTGGTGGGCCTGCGCCAAGGCAACATCCTCGCCACCGCCTTCCATCCCGAACTCACGGACGACATCCGCATCCACGAGCTCTTCCTGTCGCTGTAGCCGATTCGTCTGCCGTTAGACTGGTATTCGACCGACGAATCAAGGAGACGATCTGCCATGCAGTTCACGCTGAACCGGCGCAGCACGGTGCCGATGTACCGGCAGCTGGCTGCTGAGCTGCGTGAACAGATTGTCTCCGGCGCAATGGCTGAGGGCTATCGTTTGCCGCCTGAACGCGAGTTAGCCTCACGCCTCGAGGTCAATCGCACCACGGTATTACAGGCCTATCAGCAACTCAAAGATGAGGGACTCATCGCCTCCAAAGTAGGCAAAGGCACGTTCGTGCTGCCGTTGCAGCATACTGAGACTGCCCGGATTCCTGTAGTGAGACATAAGCCGATTGACGAGGAGCCGAAACCGAGCGTTGTGCGGCCGCCGTGGTCGGTGTTGTTCTCCGACTATTCCAACCGATTCACCTACCACGACATTGCCTCGGCTGAGCGGGCGCAACGCGGCGATACCATCATCGACTTTGCCACCGGCTCGCCTAATCCGGCGGATATTCCCGACGATTTGTTGCGTTCAGTGAGCATTGAAGCGTTCGAATCGCGCGAATTCGACGGTCAGCCAGAATCGCCTATCGAAGGATTCGATGAACTCCGCGCATTACTTGCCGAGCATATGAGCACACGCGGCGTGCAGTGCGATGTACGAAACGTGATGGTGCTTTCCGGTTCCGAGCAAGGCATCGATCTTATCGTGCGCGCATTCGTCAATCCTGGTGACTGCGTACTGGTCGAACAATCCACGTTCTTCCCCGCATTGCAAACGTTCCGCTCGGCCGATGCTCGCATCATCGGCGTGCCGGTCGATGAACACGGCATGCGCACCGACCTGCTGGAAGGCTATTGCGCGCGATTCCGCCCCAAACTCATCTACACAGTTCCCACGTTCCAAAACCCCACCGGCACCACGCTGCCGCCCGAACGCCGCAGTGAACTCATCGACGTGGCACGACGCTACCAGTGCCTAATCGTGGAGGACGATGCCTACGGCGACCTGTGGTATGGCGGGAAGTCATCCGATTCGCATCGCCCCATACCGCTCAAGGGCATGGAGAACGCGGGATATGTGATGTACTTGTCCACGTTCTCGAAGACTGTTACGTCGGGCCTGCGCACAGGGTGGATTGTGGCCGACCCGCACGTCATCAACCGCCTGGCGGCTCTACGCCGCATGGTCGACCAGCATACGAGCACGTCATCGCAGCGTATTTGCTTGGAGCTGCTTAAGGAAGGTCGCATCGCCGAGCATATTCAAACGCTGACTGATTCCTATCGGCGGCGGCGAGACACCGCAATCGCGGCATTGCAACGATTCGCCCCAGACGGCGTGTGTTGGACTGTGCCGGCCGGAGGCTATTACATCTGGCTATCCCTGACGGAGGGCGTACGCTCACTTGACGTGCTGGAATCCTGCCGTTCACAAGGCGTCACATTCATGCCGGGCAGTGTGTTCGATGTTGACGAAATGGATGATTCCCATATCCGTCTCAACTTCGTGCGCCCGGATGCCGCCGATATCACCGACGGCATCCGAGTCATCTGCGAAGCATTAGAGCGGGCGATTCAGGCCAGCTGAGCGTCGAGACTACGTACCTTATGCCAATCTGCGCGTAGAATAGAACAGGTGCGGTAACGGGAATGTTCATGGAGGAATGAATGCGGCGTTGGCTGGTCAATGTGGCCAAAAATGAAACGATTCTTGTCGTTGCCGCAATACTTGCACTGATTTCGTGTTTTGTAGTACCTCCGGATGATGAATACACCATGTACATCCATGCCAGCACCATCAGCCAGTTGATTTGCCTGATGATTGTAGTCTGCGGATTTCAGCGCATCGGCATCTTCCGCATCATTGGCTCCCGTCTGCTGCAACGTACTTCCACCATGCGCGGGCTGGTGCTCACCTTGGTGGCATTGACGTTCTTCTCCGCGATGCTCATCACCAACGATGTCGCCCTGGTCACGTTCGTGCCATTCGCTATTGCGGTGCTTATCATGGCGGGCCAAGAGGATAAGACCATACTGGTGGCCACGCTGATGACCATCGGCGCGAATGTGGGCAGTATGCTGACGCCGGTCGGCAACGCGCACAATCTGTACCTCAAAGCGCTCACCGAAATGTCGACGAAGCGATTTATCAGCATCATGGCACCGTATTCCTTCACCGCAGCGATACTGCTGGTCATTGTGATATCCGTGGTGTTCGGCAGCAAACCAGTGGGCGATTTGGGCGATCTCGAAACCGGTGTGCTCGCTCCCGAACGCAGCAAACATCAGCCCGATGAGATCCGCATCACCGGTTACGGCGCCGGTTACGGCGGCTGGCGCACGGTCATCTATTCACTGCTGTTCATCGTCTGTCTGCTGGCTGTTTCCGGCACCATCCCGTTATGGGCCATGTGCGTGATTGTGGTCGTATCGTTCCTGTTCACCGACCGCCGCGTGTTCAAATATGTGGACTGGGGACTGCCGCTGACCTTCTGCATGTTCTTCATTTTCATCGGTAACATGCGCCGTGTGCCTGAATTCTATGAGCTGGCACGCACCCTGGTCGGTTCCCATCCGTTGGAAGTGGCGGTGGCGTCCAGCCAGGTAATCAGCAATGTGCCTACCACCATTCTGCTGTCCAGCTTCTGCAATCAATGGCGGGCGCTGATCATCGGCACCAATCTGGGTGGTATGGGCACGCTTATCGCATCCATGGCCTCGCTGGTGGCTTATAAGAATGTCACGCGCCAATACCCGGATAAGAAGGGGCGTTACCTCGCCGTCTATTCGGCGGTGAACGTGCTGTTCTTGGTGGTGCTGCTGACCTTGAGCTGGATTATCGAATAGAGCCTATCGGGCATACACGGTGGGAGAACCGGACATCCTGCTCATGGCTGAAACCGGGATGTTGTGAACCTGGCTGATGGCCGCGTCCAGAGTGGAAGTCGCGGAAGTCGCTGACGTCATGGGGGATGAGTTGACGGCTTTGGCCATCGGGTGCTGATAGGAGTTGGAGTTGCGAGCCAGACGCGCCAATGCAGGACGCTGCCTGCGGAACAGATTCATAAACATGCCGCACACTCCTTCATCGTTGGCCGACGGTCTGGTGACCGTCGTGATTTCCATCATGGCTGCCCATATCGGCATTCGCTATGGGGGATATCCCCCATTATTCCCTGAATCCACACAATTTCCCCTCATCCTTAAGGGTGATTCTTTCGAAAATGTGCGGGGAAAGCATGCGATAGCGGGCACACGAGAATCTGCATGCCCGATGAAGCGGTGTATTACCGTGAAGTGACCAGCGTAACGCTATATGGTTCAATCTTCATCGCGAACAATGACGACGGGGAGGGCAGCGTATAGCTGCGCTGCTTTGGCAGTATCGTTCCAGAAGCCTTGCCCCGATAGCCGAGTGTGGTCTTTGCTTGAGGATTGGCGCTCAAGGTTTCCACTTCAAGGCGAATCAGATTGCGCTGAGCGGCATCGGAGCCGTTGGATTCTTGCCGCATGCCGCCCAGGCCGGTCAATCCTCGCGCGATTTCCAGCGTCACGTCTACCGGAGAGCCGGAAGTGTTGACGATTTTGATGTATCGGCAGGAGTCGTTGCCGTCGCGCCCGGTGGCACTGACATAAAGATGCCGCGCGGCCGCACACTGCTCGACGGATACCTGGTATGCGGTTTCGCCCAGATGGGCGGAGAAGAGCCGTTCCACCTCGTAGTTCAATGTGGGATTGACGTGGGCGGGATTGAATTCGATGAGATTCTGCGCCCAGCCTTTAGCGGGAATATGTGCCAGTAGCGGCGCGTAAGAGGTCATTCGCACCACGTCGGAATTGCGCTCGCATCCAGTGAGGAACGCGGCCTCGCCGAGTGCCGACTTCCATGTGTTGGCGTTTTGCTCAGTTTGCGGTTGCCCCGCAAAATATCCGTTGGCCGAGTATTCGCCGAAGTAGACGCCGGCGCCACAGCGCGGGTAATTGTCGAATCTGGTGGCCTGAGATGCGAACCATTCGGGGGAGTGATAGGAATGTTCGTCCACGATAATCGCGTCACCGGTGGCGGAATCGGCGGCAATGCCGCTGCCGGCAGGGCCGAGGGCCAAGGCTCTTGCATGATTCCAGCTGCGTTTCATGGTGCGCTGGAACGGGAACAGGCCAGCGCTCATCACGCACAGCATCTGCGGATACCGTTCGTGGATGGCCTGAGATATACGGTCGAATTTGGCCACATAATCGGCCCCGAAATTCTCGTTGCCAATGCCGATCATGTCCAGACCGAACGGCTCGGGATGACCCATATCGCGGCGAATCGCGGCCCAAGGATTACTGTTTGGGTCGCCATTGGCAAACTCGATGAGGTCAAGATAATCCTGCACCACGTTCTTGCGGAAGGTCTCGGAATTGATATCCATATGGCGCGGATCGCGCCCGGGCGACTGGCAGGCGATACCGGCAAACAGGGTCGGCAGCGGCTTGGCGCCAAGATCCTCGCACAGGCAGAAGTACTCGTAGAAGCCGATTTGACAGCTTTGCGAATAGCTGGAACCGTCCGGCATCTTGAACGACCACATTGAATACTGCTGGCGGCGGGCGGGCAGTGATCCAATGGTGTCCTTCCAACGGTATTCGTTGCCGGGCGTCACACCTTCCACAATGCAGCCGCCCGGAAACCGCAGGAATGCCGGATGCAGGGCGGCGATACTTTCCACCAGGTCGCGGCGCAGCTTGCCATACCGCCACTTCGGGTCGCCTGCTCCCCAGTGATTCGTATCCATGAACTGCACGAGATCCAAGTCGAATACGGTGTGGTCGTCGGTGTTACTGCTGGATTCCACGGTGATGCGCAATTTGCCGTAATCGGTGGTTTTCCCGCTGACTTTGGTGACGAATCGATACCAGCCTTCCGTGGTCACGATGATGGAGCCAGAGGAGACGCGGGGTGCGGAAGCCGGGGCTGAATCGCTTGCGGTGTCGCCGTCCAGAGCGTCGGATTCATCGGCCACAGCCGGGGTGATGGCTTCCGTCTCCTCGTCGGATCCGAAATCGGCATCATAGGTGAACCGGGCGGTACCGGTAATCGGCAATCCATATTGATCTACGACTTCGATGGCCAATGTGGCACGGCCTGCCACCGGTCTGATATGCAGGTCGACGGTATATGTGTGCCCCGCGATGATGGAGAAGGCCGGCTGATTCGCGTTGCTCCCGCCGCCATTGTAGCCGAGGTTTTCGATGATGGCCGGCTCGGTGGACGGCGCGGGGGCGGTGATACGTACGTAACGGCTGTTGGCGTGCACCGGTGGTTCGGGGCAATCGGTGGTCATTCTCTGGCCATGTGCCCCACGGATTTCGGTGCCATAGCTGACGGCCGAGCAATTGGTGAAATCCCAGAATCGCAGTGGGTCTGCTTGGGTGCGCCAGCGGTCAGAGCCTGCGGCGCGCCAAGTGTGGTGATCGAGGTAGACGCCGTCGAAACTATAGTTGTTCACCATGTTGGCGTTCAATCCACCGTCTGCGCTGTGGTTGATGTCCTCGAAGAACACGCCGTACAGTCGTTCGCTCACTTGATGGGTGGAGCTCCCCACCGAAATCCGCACCATAACTCAATCTTACGTGTCTGATGTGCGAAATGCGGCGGAAGAGTTCAGGCACAGTTCATATTCCGGTCAGTCCTTAATGCCAAATCGCCGTTATACGGCCGGTACGCTCGAAAACAGAGGTTAACGTTAGAAGACGGGAGTATTGCTGTGCAGTCCTCGGTGGGAATACTCGAGCGCATCGACCATGTGTATCCGTCGTTGCGCCCGGCGGAGCGCGCCGTGGCACAGTACATTCGTGAGCATGCCGAAGAAGCCGCCGATCTGACTGTCGGCCAGATGGCGGATATCGCCCATGTCAGCCAGCCCACGGTAATCCGGTTTGCCCGCAAGCTCGGCTTCGGCGGATACCGTGAACTGCGCTATGTATTGCGGCATCCGGCCGCCGAACATCAGGTGACGTTCGATCCACTGTCCGGGTTCGATTTGAATCCATGGGACAATGTGGAGGAGATTCCCGCCAAGGCCGCCGAAGGTGCGAAAACGCTCATTGGCGAGATGTGTGATGCCTTGGATGTCAAGGCTTACCGTACAGCAATCGCGCTGATTGCCGAAGCCGGTTTTATTGATATTTTCGGTGTGGAGAATTCGCTGACGCCTGCGACCGATCTGTTCACCAAGCTCGGCTATCTGGGACTCACTTGCCGTCTCAGCACCGATGCTTACATGCAGCAGATTGGCGCCGGGCATATGCGCCATGGCGATGTTGCCATAGCGTTCTCTCACTCCGGAAGTTCGTCGGATACGGTCAAGGCGCTGCGATTGGCAAAATCGCATGGTGCAAAAACCATTGCGATTACCAATGCCGTGGGCGTGCCTTTGGCCAGTTGGGCCGATGTGGTGTTGCTGACCGGACGTGGTTCGCGCGCGATCTATGGCAATGCCATTTTCTCCTGCGTGGCAGATGCCGCGCTTGTGGATATGCTCTACATGGGAGTGATTCTGTCTAATTACGGCCGTTTCTCCGCGGCACTGGATGAGTCAGGCCGCATGATTCGTGACCGCGTGTTCGAGGGCTGAGCCGTTAGCTCTAGGGCGATATACCGCGGAGCTTTTACACCCCTACGATTAGACTGATGCGAGTTTGGCCCCGTAGCTCAGCTGGATAGAGCATGTGACTTCTAATCTCAAGGTCGACGGTTCGAGCCCGTCCGGGGTCACGAAAAAGCCCTTGGAATCGTTATGATTCCAAGGGCTTTATGTATTAGCGAGCTTCGAGATTACTAGGTGCACGACAGGACAACGAACCGGGAAACGATGGAATCGGCAAAGACGGGAGATCCTGATGCAGAGCATATGGCAGACAATCACGGCACCGCCCGTGACCATACCGTTCTCGCTCATGTGGCTATGCGTGTTCGCACTCGAACTGATCATGCTGCCGGAACGTATACGATTGGCCAGATACGGCGGCTACTGGTACATGTACCGTTGCAAATGATTTTGTTTTAGCTTGTCGCTAGAGCGAAGTCATCTGCATGGCCTCGTTGCCAAGGCCAGCTCCAAGTCTCACGCGACTCTCGCCACCGCTTGGTTCGCGTTTCGCCGGATGCCGCATTGTCCCGCACTCAAGGCGGGTCTGTCTTCCGCTTCCTCCACGCGCGTTTAACGTCTCCGGGGCACTCCCGGCGACTTGGATGTTGATGGCCGCGTTCACATCACGGTCGATGACAAGCCCGCACTCCTCGCAATGGTAGACGCGCTCGGACAGGGGCAGCTTGGCTTTCACCGTCCCGCAGTTCGAGCAGGTCTTCGAGCTTGGATACCAGCGGTCGATGACGTGAAGCCTCGCGCCGGCGCGTGCGGTCTTGTAGGTCAGTAGGCGTCGGAACTGAGCGAATGCGGCGTCCTGAATCGATCGGGCGAGCCTGTGGTTTCCCGCCATGCCCGCCACGTTCAAGTCCTCGATGCTGACGTCCGCGTAGGTATGGGCGAGCATGGCGGTGGTCTTGTTGAGCGCGTCCGAACGCAGGTTCGCCACCCGTGCGTATAGTCGGGCGACCTGCGCTCTCGCCTTGCGGCGGCGGTTGGAGCCTTTCCGTTTGCGGCTCAGATTCCGTTGGGCTTTCTTCAACCGTCTGAGGTTCGATTTGAGTGCGTGCGGGTTGTGTATCACGGTGCCGTCCGACAATGTGGCGAGCTCCTTCACGCCCAAGTCGATGCCGACGCTCCCGCCCTTCGGCGGCGATGGAATCGGCAGGTCGGCGCGTTCGACGGTCAGGCTGGCCTGCCAGCGTCCACCACGCTTGGATACGCTCATGCGCAGCACCTTCGCGCCGTCCACTCGCCTGGACGCGTCCTCCATGCAGTGCACACGGCCTATCCTCGGGAGTTTCAGCGCGTATGGGTCATGGTCGACGAGGCCGAACGAGCCGGTCGTATACGCGAAGCGCCGAATGCCGGAGTCCTTGGACTTGAAGCGCGGGAAGCCCATCCCGCGGCCCTTCCGCCGCCCCTCGCGGGACTTGGAGAAGTTCTTCAGCGCGTCGGCCAATGATTCAAGGCCGCTGTTGTACGCCTCCTTGCTGTTCCTGGGCCACCATGGTTCTCCCGTGGTCCCGTCCACGGCGAGCATGTTCTTGGCTTGGTTCCACCACCTGCGCAGGGCATAGTACGACCATTCGGGGGCATCGCCGCGTTCGAGCATGTCCTTGACATGAGCGAGTCCCGCGTTGTAGGCGAACCGCGCCGCCCCGGCGTGCGATTCCAACAATCGTTCCTGCCGCGGAGTCGGGTCGAGCGCCACCCTGACGGCCTCAAGCATCGCGTGCCGCCTTCAACGCCGCGTCCGTCTTGCGCTTGGCCGCGCGACGCCCGTACAGCCGGGCGCAGAACGAGGTCAGCACCTCGGTCATGTCGCGCACCAGATCGTCGTCCGGCTCCGTGTCGTCCACCACGATGATTCGGCGTCCCTGCGCTTTCAACGCGCTCTCCACCAGTCCCGCGTTCATGCGGGCGAGCCTGTCCCTGTGCTCCACGATCAGCGTGCCCACGGTCGGGTCGGACAATAGCCGGTTGAGCTTGCGCCGCCTGTCGTCCATGCCGGAACCCGTCTCCGTGACGATTTCCGGCTTCTCTACTCCCATGCCAAGGGCGAACGCCTTCAACCGGTCGGCTTGACGTTGCAGGTCGTTCTTTTGGTCGCCGCTGGATACTCGCGCATAGCAGACGGTGCGGGGTTCCATGCTTTTCGATTGCGGCATGGTCTCGTATTTCGGGTCGTGGATGAGCCACATGCCGGTCGGCGTCTGTTCCACAGGAACGGGCATGGTGCCCTGACGGCACCATTTCCACACGGTCTGCGGATGCAATCCTTCCAGTCTGGCCCATTCCTTTACCAACATGAGATATATTATAACATAGGATTACTTAAGAAAACAAAACAGTTCAGTAACAGGCAACAACCCCTACGACTACCGGACCACGCAGATGGTGTCGGGACGCAGGATATGGCACCGGTTCGCATCGGCGGCCGTCGCGGCGACGTGGATGTGGTGCACGGCCATGGAACACAGTCCCTCTACGGGCAATCCGGACTCGTCGATGGGCGGGGTCTTCGGATCGTACAGGAACACGGTCCAGTTCGATTGTTCCGTCATGACACATCACGGCACACGCAATCTCCGATATCGGTCGGGTTTTCGATGGTCCGGCCTCCATCGCGTAAGGAATAATCTTGGCGGATGTGTGCGGCGGGCGGGAACACCTCGTCGAACCGGTTCGCAATCCTTCGTCCGATATCGTCGAAATCATCGAAATAAATTGGCGGGCTTGGAAGCCTGTCCGTATGATGTTGAGCTGTCGACGACACCGAAGATGACGCCGACGATTTCCGAAAAGGGACCCATAGGAGGAGACAATGAGGTTTTCCAAGACGGCCACGGCCGTGATCGCCATGATCGCCATGATCGCCCCCACGGCGGCATGCGGCACCGACAACGCATCCTCGGACGGCAAGACCGAGATCACCGTATGGGCGTGGGACAACAATCTCAAGGCCAATGCGAAACAGTTCATGAAGGACAATCCGGACATCAAGGTCACGTTCGCCAACGCCGGCAGCGGCAAGGACGAGTACGTGGCCCTGTCCAACGCGATCGAGGCGGGCAGCGGAGCCCCCGACATCGCGCAGATCGAATACTACGCCATCCCCGAATACGCCATCAAAGGCGCGTTGAAGGACCTCACTGACAACGGGGCCGGCAAGTTCAAGGACTTCTACACGCCGGGCACGTGGAGTTCGGTCAACTACGCGGGCGGCATCTACGGGCTGCCCATGGACTCCGGCCCCATGGCGTTCTTCTACGACAAGGAGGTCTTCGACAAGGCCGGCATCGACGAACCGCCCGCCACATGGGACGAGTTCTACGAGGACGCCAAGAAGATCCGCGCGGTCGGATCCTACATCACCAACGACCCCGGCGACGCCGGATTCTTCAATGCCATGGTTTGGCAGGCCGGAGGCCACCCCTACTCCACGTCCAAGGACGGCAAGACCGTGACCGTGAACCTCACCGGGGACCCCGGCGTGAGGAAATTCACCAAGCTCTGGCAGAAGATGATCGACGAGGACCTCATCGAAACGAAGACCAAGGGCACCAGCGACGACTGGTACCGCGCCGTCGGCTCCGGCGAGTTCGCCGGCGTGATCACCGCCGCATGGGCGCCTGGCATGTTCCTCAACCAGGCGTCCGAAGGCGCCGGCAAGTGGCGCATCGCCCAGATGCCCGCATGGTCGGCCGGCGGACACGAGGTCTCCGAGAGCGGCGGCAGCTCCCTCGCGATCCTCTCCTCGTCCAAGAAGGCCGACGCCGCGTACAAGTTCATGGCGTACGCGCTCCACAACAAGGACGCGGTCATGTCCAGGGTCGACCAGGGAGGCTTCCCCGCCGATCTCGAATCCATGAAGAACGACAAGTTCCTCAACCAGACCACCATGGTCAACACCAAAGGCGAGACCGTCGAATACTTCGGCGGCCAGAAATTCAACGCCGTGTTCGCCGAGGCCGCCAAGAACGTGGTCACCGGATTCGAATTCCTCCCGTACGACGTGTACGCTCGCAGCATCTTCACCGACACCGTGGGCGCGGCCTACATGGGCCAGGGCACGCTGATGGACGGCGTCAAGGCATGGCAGGCCAAGCTCGTCGAGCAGGGTAGGAGCCAGGGCTTCACCGTCAAGGAAGGATAGGAACGCAAGACATGGTCGGAATCAAGGACGTGGCGGGCAAGGCCGGCGTGTCGATCAGCACCGTCTCGTACGTGATGTCGGGGAAACGACCCATCTCCCCGGCCACGAGACGCAGGGTCCTTGCCGCGGCGAGGGAGATCGGCTACGTGCCCGCGCCCGGCGAACACGCCGCCCGCGCGACGAGGACCCACTTCGTGGCCCTGAGCTCGCCCGTTCACGATTCGACCAGCTACACGAACTACTTCACCTACTTCCTTCACTTCCTCAGACAGGCACGATTCCACGGCTACGAAACCCTCCTGCTGACCGAGGAGAACGGCGGGGAGCAACTCGCACGGCTCATCGACACCGGACTCGTGGACGGGGTCGTGCTCATGGACGTCAACATGGATGACAGCCGTCTCGCCGTGGCCGCCGCCACGGGAGTGCCGTTCGTGTCGATCGGACTGCCCGGCGCGGACACGGGCATCCCGTGCGTCGACATCGACTTCACCCTCATGGGCGGCGGCATCATCGACCGGCTCGACCGGCTCGGACACTCCCGTATCATGTTCATCGGCGGCAAACACGTCGACTACGAACGCGGCGGGGGAGCGAACTACCTGGTTCGCCTGCGGTCCGCCCTCCTCGACAACGCGCGACGCCGGAACATCCGGGTCGACGAACAATACACCGACGAGGACGACTTCGACGCCATCGAAACCATCCTCGACATGGCCATGCTCAACGGGGACACCGCGATCGTGTCCCAAGGCGGCCCCATGTTCCTCAACAGCCTCGTCGCCGTGGCCCGCAAGAACGGGATCCGCTTCCCCGCGGACCTGTCCGTGATCTCCGCGGGAACCTTCACCGACCCGATCGGCAGGCGGCTGCGCATCGACGAATACCCGCTCTTGCCCGCGGACCTGTGCCGCATGGGCGTCGACATGATCGTCCGTCTCATGGACGGCGAACCATGGCGCGGCGACCGCGCCACGCTCATCCCGCCCGTCTACCAACGCCGCGGATCGCTCGGCGCACCCCGCGAGCCTGAAACCCGCTCCGCGACAACCCCACAGGCGCACCCGTACGATCCCACAACGACCATGCGATCATCGAACGATAACAAAGGAGCCGATGATGACCTCTTTCAACCGTGAACCCCTGCCCGACGCCGTCCGCACGAACGGAGCCACGCCCAACCCGTGGTGGTCGAATGCGGTGGTGTACCAGATTTACCCACGTTCCTTCCAGGACACGAACGGCGATGGTCTCGGCGACCTGAAGGGCATCACCTCCCGCCTCGACTATCTCGCCGACCTCGGCGTGGATGTGCTGTGGCTCTCTCCGGTCTACAGGTCCCCGCAAGACGACAACGGCTACGACATCTCCGACTACCGGGACATCGACCCGCTGTTCGGCACGCTCGACGACATGGACGAGCTGCTGGCCGAAGCGCACAGGCGCGGACTCAAGATCGTGATGGACCTCGTCGTCAACCACACCTCCGACGAGCACGCGTGGTTCGAGGCGTCGAAGGACAAGGACGACCCGCACGCCGACTGGTACTGGTGGCGTCCCGCCCGCCCCGGCCACGAGCCCGGCACGCCAGGCGCCGAGCCGAACCAGTGGGGCTCCTACTTCGGCGGCTCCGCATGGGAGTACAGCCCGGAGCGCGGCGAGTACTACCTGCACCAGTTCTCGAAGAAGCAGCCTGATCTCAACTGGGAGAACCCGGCTGTGCGCCGTGCAGTGTACGACATGATGAACTGGTGGCTCGATCGCGGCATCGACGGCTTCCGTATGGACGTCATCACCCTGATCTCCAAGCGCACGGATGCAAACGGCAGGCTGCCCGGCGAGTACGGTTCCGAGCTCCAGGACCTGCCGGTGGGGGAGGAGGGCTACTCCAGCCCGAACCCGTTCTGTGCCGATGGTCCGCGTCAGGACGAGTTCCTCGCCGAGATGCGCCGCGAGGTGTTCGACGGGCGTGACGGCTTCCTCACCGTCGGCGAGGCCCCCGGCATCACCGCCGAACGCAACGAGCACATCACCAATCCGGCCAATGGGGAGCTGGATATGCTGTTCCTGTTCGAACATGTCGATTTTGATTGTGATGGCGTCAAGTGGAAGCCTCTGCCGCTCGATTTGCCGGGATTCAAGCGGATCATGGCCGGATATCAGACTGCTGTGGAGAACGTGGGCTGGGCAAGCTTGTTCACTGGTAACCACGATCAGCCACGTGTGGTCTCTCGTTGGGGCGATGACTCCTCGGAGGAATCCCGCGTGCGCTCGGCCAAAGCGCTTGGCCTGATGTTGCACATGCATCGCGGCACTCCGTACGTATATCAGGGTGAGGAGCTGGGCATGACCAATGCTCACTTCACCAGCCTCGATCAGTACCGCGACCTTGAATCTCTCAATGCCTATCGTCAGAGGGTCGAGGAAGCCAAGGTACAATCGCCGGAATCGATGATGGCGGGTATCGCCGCGCGCGGTCGCGACAATTCGCGTACCCCAATGCAATGGGATGGTTCTGCCTATGCCGGTTTCACCGCACCGGATGCAGCGACGGAGCCGTGGATTTCCGTCAACCCGAATCATGCTGAAATCAATGCGGCCGGCGAATTCGACGATCCTGACTCGGTGTATGCCTTCTACAAGAAGCTCATCGCCTTGCGCCACAACAGTTCGATTGTGGCGGCTGGCGAGTGGCAGCTGATTGATGCGGATGACGCGCATGTATATGCGTTCACCCGCACGCTTGGCAACGAGCGATTGCTGGTTGTGGTTAACCTGTCCGGCCGAACCGTCGACTTGCCGCGTGAATCCACCGAGCTGATTGCCGGCGGCGTCACTGAGCCAGATATCATTCTCTCCACGTACGACGCCCCTCACACTGTGGTCTCCCTCGCCAACCGTGAGCTTGACCCGTGGGAGGCTGCTGCCGTCCAGCTGTAAGTAGGTATTTTTGTTTCGAGGGGCGGATTTCGTCGTTTCCGGACGTCTATCTCCGTTTCAAGGGGCTGGTGCTCAAATAGTTCAGGGTCTGAAACCGCATAATACCGTCGTAAATAATGCGAGATACTTGGGGTATACCGAATTAAGCAGCCCCTCGAAACGGAGATAGACGTCCGGAAACGGTCAAATCCGCCCCTCGAAAGCGGAAAATACGGTAGGACTGCGCCAATGATTGCTCTGAAGTATCTTGTCAACGAGATGAATGGTCATTTTCGGCGTCCCCGCGCCATACAATGAGCAGCTATGGAACAAAAGGATGTTTTGAAGGCGCTGCAGCGTGATCATGCAGCCGAACTGAAGCTGGCCGCCGAACGGCTCAAGGGCACTGCCCGTCACACGGAGATTATTCCTTCCCCGGTGTTGAGCGAGATGACTGGCCATGAGATTCTCCTGAAGCCTGAAAACCTGCAGGTCACTGGATCCTTCAAGATTCGTGGCGCCTACAACAAGATTGCCTCACTCAGCGAGGAGCAGCTGTCTCATGGCATCGTCACCGCATCCGCTGGCAACCATGCGCAAGGCGTGGCCTATGCAGCCCGGGAACGTGGCGCCAAGGCCACTATCTGCATGCCGCAGATTACTCCGCCGCTGAAAGTGGATGCCACCAAGGCCTATGGTGCCGATGTGGTGCTCTACGGTGATGTGTTCGATGAATCCGCAGCGCATGCCGCCGAACTCGCCGAGACGAAGGGCATGATCTATGTGCCGCCATTCGACGATTACGAGGTTATCTGCGGTCAGGGCACCATCGGTTTGGAAATTCTTGAAGATGTGCCGAATGTCACCGATGTTGTGGTGCCGCTCGGTGGTGGCGGTCTTGGCGCCGGTGTGGCGCTCGCCATCAAGACCTTCAAACCTGATGTTCGTGTGATTGGCGCAATTCCGGAAGGTTCTCCGGCATGGAAGGATTCGCTGGCATCTGGCCATGTATCTCCCGCCGATCGTGTGGTGACTTCCGCCGAGGGCGTTGCGGTCAAGCATCCGGGTGATTTGCCGTTTGCATTGCTCAACGAGTTCCTGGATGATTTGGTCACTGTCTCCGAACGAGACATCAACGAGATGATTCTGCTCATGCTGGAGAAGCACAAGTTGGTGGTCGAGGCCGCTGGTGCCGTCTCGCTGGCAGCGCTCGAGCATCTGAATTTGCGTTCCCGCAAGTTCGCTGCGGCCACTGGTCCGCATGTGGTAGTGCCGATTATGTCAGGCGGCAACATCGATACCGTGACCATCGGCGCCGTGATTCAAAAGGGTATGATTGCCCGCGGCCGCATCATGAACTTTGAGGTCGAGCTGCCGGATACCCCGGGCCAGTTGGTCAAGGTGGCCACGTTGCTTGCCGAGCAGCGCGCCAACGTCATCCAACTGGATCACGATCAGTTCAAGGCCTCCGGCCATTACACCAACGCGGTATCTCTTGGTGTCACGGTCGAAACCAACGGCCCTGACCATATTGACCGCATCCTTGCGGCTCTGCGCGAAGCTGGCTTTAGCCCTAAGCGCATCTACTGATGTCCGCTATCTCCCGCTGGCGGGAGATAGCGCGGAACGCAGGTGGGTGGCTGAACAATAATCATGAATTGTTCGTCACTGCCGGCGGAGCCGACTGAGACAAGGTGGGATAATCTGGTTCCCATCTTTGAGGGGAGCTTCGGACTGGAGCTCCCCTCAGTCGGCTTCGCCGACAGTAGCTACTTGTTCTCCGCAATCGTTTCGTTTACCAGCTTCGGCAGCGCGACGGCGATATCCTCATGAATCAATCGGCTTGCAAGATGGTCATACTGTGTGTGCCCCATATTCATAATGGTGATAGGCACGCCCGCCTGCGCAGCCACCGGCACGATGCTTGCTGCCGGGTACACCTCGAGGGTCGATCCGATTACCCACAGTTCATCGGCTTTGGTCGCCAAACTGTAGGACTTCTCCATAGCGCCCTCAGGCAGGGCTTCGCCAAAATACACCACGTCGGTTTTGATAATGCCGTTGCAGGGCATATCACCGCGATACTTCAATCTGCGATGACAATGCGGATCTGGTTCCTCATCCAAGCGAGCCATGATATCTGCGGTGCTGTATTCTTGATGGCATTTCATACAATGCGAAGTGCCGATAGTGCCATGTAGATTCACAATGACGTCTGAGCTGTTTCCGGCCTTTTCGTGCAATGCGTCGAAGTTCTGCGTGGCCAGCAGAGTCAGCATGCCTGCCTTTTCCAGTTTGACCAGCGCTTTATGCGCGGCGCCGGACTGGGCGTTCCATACCGGTGATTCTTTTTGCCATCGCCAGGAGTACTCGCGATCTTCCTTATTGCGCAAGAACAGGTCAATGTCATATACGCTCATTTGATCGGGGTGCTTGGTCCATACGCCATCAGGGCCGCGGAAATCAGGAATGCCAGCCGAGGTCGAAATGCCGGCACCGGTTAATACAGCAATCTTTTTAGTCATGCTTATAGGTATACCCGCGATTCATGAATGACAGTTGAAGATAAGGCCAGTGTGGATGCATCGCAGGATGTGCCCCTGCGATGGTTGCCGGAAGATGAACATGTGCCAACGGGTCGAAAACTGTCGCGACACGCCAGTCACATAATGGATTCGATGTTTTTTTAGAAACATTTGAGGGGTTACTCTGGCCTCAACAGAGCAAAATAGGCTCTGTGCGACACGCCGAAGGAACAGCGTAATTACGTCGATTCCTAGGTCTTTCGTGCGCTCTGATTTGCGCGGATTCGCATCTACGTGTAAGTTTATCTCTTGCTGCTCAGCACGGAGGTTCTCCTCCTGAGAATGGCCTTCGGGCTGGTGTGGTGGTGGTTTGAGAACTCAAGAGCGTGTTTGTACTACTTCTTTATAGTCAATGATTGCCAGTTCATTCCTCGCCTGGCCGCTTGTGTGGTGGCTGGGTACCCGGGAGGGTTTGATGAGGGGTGAGGTTTTTTGAGGGCGTCCTTCCTTAAGGACGTGCTCGTCAATTTTTGTTTTGTGAGTCATCTGTTCGGATGCTTTTCATGAAGTTTTTTGTGGAGGGTTCGATTCTGGCTCAGGATGAACGCTGGCGGCGTGCTTAACACATGCAAGTCGAACGGGATCCATCAGGCTTTGCTTGGTGGTGAGAGTGGCGAACGGGTGAGTAATGCGTGACCGACCTGCCCCATGCACCGGAATAGCTCCTGGAAACGGGTGGTAATGCCGGATGCTCCATCACATCGCATGGTGTGTTGGGAAAGCCTTTGCGGCATGGGATGGGGTCGCGTCCTATCAGCTTGATG
>CXTE01000062.1_pt1 | contig 12237 bp, 10 predicted proteins | sample 941171 | NCBI WGS metagenome assembly CXTE01 (sample SAMEA3493477, study PRJEB9703) | human gut metagenome | biome: ENVO:mammalia-associated habitat; material: ENVO:feces | place: Bangladesh | collected 2010-01-06
TCCGGTAAAACCACGCTGCTGAGCCTGCTGTTGCGCGAGGAGGAGGCCACCAGCGGTGAGATTCGTGTGGCCGGCAACGACTTGCGCCGTATCGCCAACCGTCAGGTGCCGCATTACCGCCGTACGTTGGGCTTCGTGTTCCAGGACTACAAGCTGCTCAACAACAAAACCGTGTGGGAGAACGTGGCGTTCGCGCTCGAGGTGATCGGTACCCGCCGTTCCACCATTAAGTCTTTGGTGCCCAAGGTGCTGGACACCGTGGGTCTTACCGGCAAAGAGAAGAACTATCCGCATGAGCTGTCCGGTGGCGAGCAGCAGCGCGTGGCCATCGCCCGTGCGTATGTGAACCACCCGCAGATCCTGTTGGCCGACGAGCCCACCGGCAACCTTGACCCGACCACATCGCTGGGCATTATGGAGGTGTTGGACGCCATCAACCGTACCGGCACCACCATCGTGATGGCCACACATAACGAAGAGATCGTCAACTCGATGCGCAAGCGCGTTGTCGAACTGCACGGTGGCAAGATCGTGCGTGATGAGGCCCACGGTTCCTACGATTCCGCCCTGTACTTCCCCGATGCCGAGGCCGAAGCCAAATTCGGCAGGGCCAACCACATCCCCGATGCCCAGACTAACGCCATCGCCGCGCCGGAGGAGGGCGAGCCGTCCGAAGGTATCGCACGTCTGGCCAATTCCGTGCATTCCGGGCGAACCGGCCGCTACGGTGAGACTTTTGCGCCGTTGGAAGACACGTTGACATGGGGCAAGGGCCTGGCTTTGGACGAGCAGGCTGCATCCCTCGAAGCCACCCAGGCTTTCGATTCGTTGCATCCCGAGGGAAGTGTCAGCAGTACGACAGTCGAGGTTTCCGAAACGCTCGCTGTGCCGGAGACGCCCGCTGCCGGTGAGATACCTGAGCAGCAGTCCGTCGGCGACGGCGAAGGGACGAACCAGGCCGAGCCCTCGTCAGTGCAAGCAGACGAGGTGCCTATGCCGCCGGCTCCGCCAGCCCCACCTGCGCCGCCGAGCGCCGAATCCCAGAGTGCAACCAGCGAAGGCAAGGAGGAGTAGCCCATGCGTATGCGATTCATCCTGTCTGAAACAGGAACCAATCTGAGGCGTAACCTGTCCATGCTGCTCTCGCTCATGCTGGTCACGTTCATCTCATTCCTGTTCATCGGCGCTTCCGTGCTTACTCAGGCCCAGATCACCAAGGCCAAGGGCGATTGGTATGACAAGGTCGAAGTCGTGGTTTGGCTGTGCCCGGATGGTACGAGCCAGTCCGCCAACTGCGCATCCGGTAAGTCGCCGTCTGCGGCCGAAATCACGGCACTGCAGAAGACCATCCGCGACGAGCTCAACGATGTGGTGTCCAACATCAACTATGTGAGCAAGCAGGACTTCTACAACAACACCTTCACCAAGCAGTACCCGAATGGCGAATTCCAAGGTCGTACGCTGACTGCCGACGACATGCAGGACTCCCTGTGGCTGAAGCTCAAGGACCCCACCAAGTATCAGGTGGTCGCCGAAGTGCTCTCCAGTAAGGAGGGCGTGGAAGACGTCACCGATCAGCGGCAGATCTTCGATCCCGTATTCGCCATTCTGAATCGCGCCACTGCGGTCACGGCCGTTCTGGCAGGCGTAATGGTGTTGGTGGCCATCCTGCTGACCGGTACTACGATTCGCATGTCCGCCGCATCCAGACGCACCGAAACCGAAATCATGCGGTACGTGGGTGCCTCGAACTGGACGATTCGTCTGCCCTTCATCTTGGAAGGCGCCATCGCTTCCGGTATCGGTTCGATACTCTCCTGCGTGATGTTGTCGGTAATCGTGCATGTGTTCATCACCGGGTGGTTGGCTCAATCGGTGACTTGGATTCCGTACGTGAATCAGATGAACGTGCTGCTGATTTCCCCGTTCCTGGTCGTGGGGGCGGTGCTGCTTTCGGTGATTGCCTCCACCATTTCTCTGCGACGGTACCTTCGCGCGTAAGACGTACCACACTCACTGCGGGTGGCGTTCTCAGATTCGCATGTTATGGTGTGGTCTATTGCGACGGAAAGGATTTATATGACTAAGGCGAAAACGATGAGGCCAGTGTTGGCCGCATGCGCGGCCAGCGCCATATGCGTGGCCGGGCTGCTGACCAGCCCTGTTCAGCCGGCGCAGGCAAACACCTATTCGAATTTGGTCAATGCGCAGAGCCAGCATGCCGCATCCGTGCAGCGTGAAGCCCAGCTCAAGCAGCAGCTAGCCGGTGCGAGCACCGAACTGGCCGACAAGATCATGGAATTGGATGATCTGACCAACAACAAGATCGTCGCCGCGCAGGATAAAGTCACCCAGGCCAATGCCGACGCCGCCACGGCTCAGGAAGAAGCCGATGCCGCTGCCTCAAGACTGGAAGCCGCGCAGAAGGACAAGGAAGATCTCGAGGCGCAGATCGAGAAAACCGGTAAGGACTACGACGACGCCCATGCCGCTGTGGCCCAATTGGCCCGTGAAGAGCAGCATGGTTCCGATGCCTCGGAGATTATGAGCGTGGTCACTGGTGCCTCGAGTACCAAGGACTTCGTCAACTCGATGCAGTCGCGTGACGCACTGTCTCGTAACGAGGCTAATGCTGCCTCCTCGGCGGCCACCGAGCTTAATACCTCGATGAACCGCAGCGAGCGTCTGGACGCGATCGAGAAGCAGATCGCCACACTGAAGACCCAGGCCGACAACAAGGCCGCCGCGGCTCAGAGCGCCGCGGAAACCGCGCAAAATGAGCGTGATGCTCTGGAACAGCTGCGCCAGGAGGGCGAAGCCAGGCGCAATGAACTGACCGGTATGGTGTCCAGCCTGAAGTCCCAGTCGGCGAAGCAGGCCGCGCAGACCGTGCTGATCGCTTCTCAGGTGGACTCCTACAACCAGCAGTACATCAAGGAACAGGCAACCGCCAACGGCCAGGTCAGCAGCGGCCAGCAGAGCACTGGTGGTTCGGCCGCACCTGCTCCTTCCGCACCTGCTCCGTCCGCTCCCTCCGGTGGCAGCACGTCTGCCGGCGGAAGCACGGGACAGGGCACCTCGAACGGTGATGTCGGCAACCGGTATGTGGCCGGCCAATGCACGTGGTATGCGTACAACCGGCGTAAGGCAATGGGCATCGGCACGCCATCGTTCCTGCACAATGGCGGCCAGTGGTACATTTACGCTCCCCAATACGGTTTGCGGGTGGATCACAGCCCGCAGGTTGGCGCGGCTCTCTCCTTCCCGCCGGGTGTGGCTGGCGCTGATGGCTACTACGGTCACGTGGCCGTGGTGGAAGCCGTGTACGGCAACTCGATTATGATTTCCGAAATGAACGTCAAGGGCGAGTTCATCGTCAGCCAGCGCGTTCTGTACAATCCCGGTCAGTATTGGTACGTTCACTGATCCGGCTGTACCGAATTACGTTATGCAAGGCCCCGTCTGGGGCCTTGTTCGTATGTGCAGACGGTTCATGATATTCTCATATGTTGCGTTGCACCCACGAAAGGAGGGAACCCATGCCCAAGGAGGCCGGCGAAAAGCTGATCGTGCAGAATAAGAAGGCCCGGCACGACTACGCCATCGAAGACAAGTATGAGGCCGGATTGGCGTTGACCGGCACTGAGGTCAAGTCATTGCGCGAAGGCCGCGCGTCTCTGGCCGAGGCGTTCGTTTCCATCGATCGCCGTGGAGAGATGTGGCTTGAGGGGGCGAATATCCCTGAATACCTGAACGGCACATGGAACAATCATGCGCCCAAGCGCAAGCGTAAGCTGTTGCTGCATCGCGTGCAGATCACGAAGCTCGCTCGCGGCATCGAGGCCAAGGGATACACGATTGTGCCGTTGAGCCTGTATTTCAAGGACGGTCGCGTCAAAGCGGAAATCGCCCTTGCCCGAGGCAAGAGGGAATTCGACAAGCGTCAGTCTCTACGTGAGGAGCAGGACAAGCGCGAGGCCCTGCGCGCCATGCGCTATGCCAACATGCGTCACTGATTTGTCCACGTTGCGGACTTTTTCGTCCATGATTAACGCTTTGGTAGCATGACGCTCCTAATCTCTGGGGCCATCTGGGAAACATACCCGCCCAGCTGACTATCCGGAGAGAGGAAATCCAATGTCTCTAAGCAAGGGAATACAATCCGCTGCGGCCGCAGCTCTGAGCGCCGCCATGCTGATTGCCGTGGCCGCCTGCGGCACGAGCGATAGCGCGGACACTGCATCCAAAGCTGCTGATTCCAAAGATTCATCCAGCATGTCCAGCACGCAAGGCTTCGACACCAGCGGCATCAAGAAAGACGATGAGATCGCCGCGCTGCTGCCCGATTCCGTGGCCGGCGACGGCACGCTGACCGTCGGCACCGATACTTCCTATGCCCCGGCCGAGTTCCTGGCCGAGGACGGCAGGACCCCGGTCGGCTTTGATGTCGACCTGTCCAAGGCGCTGGCCGCAGTGTTCGGACTGAAGGAAAACACCGTCTCCTCCACGTTCGATTCGATTATCCCGTCCGTCGGCTCCAAGTACGACATCGGCATCTCCTCCTTCACCGTGACCAAGGAGCGCATGGAGGCCGTGGACTTCGTGACCTACTTCAAGGCCGGTTCCACGTTTGTGGTGCAGAAGGGCAACCCGAAGAAGATCGATACCTCCAACCTGTGCGGCGTGAAGGTGGCTGTGCAGACCGGTACCACCCAGGAAGAGGAAGTCAACAAGGATAACGAGCAGTGCAAGGCGGACGGTAAGGATGCCATCGACATCCAGTCCTCCAAGCTGCAGACCGATGTGACCACCGCCGTGGCTTCCGGTAAGGCTGATATCTTCTACGCCGATACGCCGGTTGCCGGCTACGCCATCAAACAGACCGGTGATACGCTCGAGGCCCTCGGCGAGGATGTTGGCGTGACCCCTGAGGCCGTGGCCGTCAAGAAGGGCGATTCCAAGACCGCCGAAGCCGTGCAGAAGGCCATCCAGAAGCTGATGGATGATGGCACGTATAAGAAGATCCTCGACACGTGGGGCGTCTCTTCCGGCGCCGTCGACAAGGCCGAGATCAATCCGTCCGTCGAATAGTTTCGATTACTATGAAGACTCCCGTTGCTCTGCGGCGGGAGTCTATTTGTATATGTATGCACTGTGGTGTATAAATATGCTTAACCGTTGATCGTTGCCGCATAAGCGGCGTAAGAGAGAAGAAGAAACGATTATGCAGTCCACCAAACTGAAGTCCATGATGGCCATGGCGCTGAGCTCGGCCATGCTGTTCGCCACCGCCGCTTGCGGCACCTCCGACAAGGCCGATGCCGGTATGGACTCCGCCAAGGGTTCCGATGCCGCCACAATCACCAGCTACGATGTCAGCTCCGTGAAGAAGGACGACGCCATCGCCGCCCTGCTGCCCGAATCCGTGACCAAGGACGGCAAGCTCACCATCGGCACCAATCCTTCCTACGCCCCGGCCGAATTCCTCGACGCTGACGGCAAGACCCAGATCGGCTATGACATGGACCTCGCCCGTGCGCTGGGCAACATCTTCGGTTTGGACACCGAAATCGTCTCCTCCAACTTCGACACCATCATCCCGGCCATCGGCACCAAGTATGACCTCGGCATCGCCGCGTTCACCATCACCAAGGAACGTATGCAGTCCGTGGACTTCGTCTCCTACTTCACCGCCGGCATGGGCTACGCGGTGGCCAAAGGCAACCCCAAGAACGTGAACCCGGATGACCTGTGCGGCCTGAACGTCGCCGTCGAGACCGGCACCGTCGAGGAGGACGCCATCAACGAGACCGCCAAGCAGTGCAAGGCGGACGGCAAGAAGGACATCACCATCCAGTCCTCCAAGCAGCAGACCGACGCCACCACCGCCGTGGTGACCGGCAAGGCCGACGTGTTCTTCGCCGATTCCCCGGTGGTCGGCTACGCCATCGCCCAGACCGAGGGCCAGCTGGAACAGCTCGGCAAGGACTTCGACTCCGTGCCGAACGCCATCGCCATCAAGAAGGGCGATCCCCAGACCACCGATGCCGTGCAGAAGGCCATGCAGAAGCTCATGGACGACGGCACCTACGGCAAGATTCTCCAGCACTGGGGTGTGGAATCCGGCGCTCTGGACAAGGCCGAGATCAACCCGTCCGTCGGCTGAGCGTACACAGCGGTCAATCAGCATCAAGCAATCCAGATGGGGCGTACTGTATGTAACACAGGCGCCCCATCTGTGCGCTAAGGTTCAACGCTAGTTGCAACTATCGCAGCCCAGGCTGCCCAAAGACACCCAAGGAACCAAACTATGGCGAAGAAAGAAGTCGACGGCGAAGGATTGAACATCCCCAACCGCATCAAGGCGCTGCCGGTCAAGCGCCCCGGCCCGATTGTGGCCGCCGTGATTGTGGTGCTGCTCGCCGCGATGCTTATTCAGGGCATGATCACCAATCCGCGATTGGATTGGCCCACGGTCTGGAAGTACCTATTCAACGAGAACGTACTTGAAGGTATCCAGTACACGCTCACCCTGACCGTGATTTCCATGGTCGTGGCCATCATCCTGTCGGTGATTCTCGCCATTATGCGCAAGTCCATCAATCCGGTGCTGCGCGGTGTCAGCTGGTTCTTCATCTGGTTCTTCCGCGGTACGCCTGTGTACACGCAGCTCATCTTCTGGGGTCTGTTCGCCGTGCTGATTCCAAAAATCAGCCTTGGCATTCCCTTTACCTCAGTGGAATTCTGGAGCATCGACTCCAACGTGGTGGTCACTGCATTCAATGCGGCATGGATTGGCTTGGCCCTGAACGAGGCCGCCTACCTGTCCGAAATCGTGCGCGCCGGTCTTGAAGCCGTGGATCCCGGCCAGACTGAGGCCGCCAAGGCGCTGGGCATGAACCGCACGCTTATCATGCGTCGTATCGTGCTGCCGCAGGCCATGCGCATCATCATCCCGCCCACCGGCAACGAGACCATCGGCATGCTGAAGACCACCTCGCTGGTCACCGCCGTGCCGTTCACCCTCGAACTGCAGTTTGCCACCAACGCCATCGCCAACCGTATCTACAAGCCGATTCCACTGCTGATCGTGGCCTGCTTCTGGTATCTGCTGATTACCTCCATCCTTATGGTGTGCCAGTCCCGCCTCGAAGCGCACTTCGGCAAGGGCTTCGATGCCCGACCGGTGGGCACCAAGGGCAAGCAGGCGCCATTGCCGGGTAAGACCGACGGTGAGCCGAAGGATGACGTGGACAAGCTCAACCAGACCACATTTGTCGGATTGAATGCATAAGGCGGGAGCGCGATTATGACTACGAATGACATCACCAGTGTTGCCCCGGCCGTGCACAAGGCGGCTGACGGTTCCGTGATTCCCGCTGTCAAGGCGGTGCAGGTGCACAAGGCCTTCGGCCCACTGCATGTGCTCAAGGGTATCGATCTGACCGTTATGCCCGGTACCGTGACGGTGATTCTGGGACCCTCTGGTTCCGGCAAGTCCACATTCCTACGCCTGATCAACCAGCTGGAGACTATGACCGGCGGTTCGATCGAGGTGGACGGCGAACTCATCGGATACAAGCATGTGACCAAGAACGGTCAGGATGTGCTGCAGACTCTGGATGACAAGGAGATCGCTGCGCAGCGTTCCCGCTTGGGTATGGTGTTCCAGCGCTTCAACCTGTTCCCGCACATGACCGCCCTCGAAAACGTGATGGAAGCTCCGGTGCATGTGCAGCACAAGTCCAAGAGTGAAGCACGCGCACTGGCCGAAGCCGAGTTGCAGCGCGTCGGTCTGGGCGATCGTATGGATTACTACCCGTCACAGCTTTCCGGTGGCCAGCAGCAGCGTGTGGCCATCGCCCGTGCTCTGGCCATGAAGCCGGAAATCATGCTGTTCGACGAGCCGACTTCCGCCCTTGACCCCGAGCTGGTGGGCGAAGTGCTCAATGTGATGCTCTCCTTGGCCAAGGAGGGTATGACGATGGTGTGCGTGACGCACGAGATCGGCTTTGCACGTGAGGTCGCCGATCAGATTGTGTTTATGGATGGTGGTGTGGTCGTGGAGAAAGGCGGCCCCGAAATCATCGACAATCCGACCGAACCGAGATTTAAGGACTTCCTGCAGCACGTGCTGTAGTCCGCACTCTGGCTCCCCTCTGAAGAGGGGAACCGTTTTTTGCGCCCCCGTTGGCGGGGGCTGTCATGCAACGCATGACTAGGGGTGGTTCCTCTGATATGGCGGGAACCACCCCCAGTCGGCTCAGCCAACAGCCCCCGCCAGCGGGGGCACGGCTAGGGCCCCGCATGTTCCAATCCTGCAAAGGCGGCGGGTTGGATTCGCTTCAGGCAATGTTTGTCCGCTAGGCTGGTGAGCCATGTGTGGAATCGTTGGATATGCGGGAAATGTGGAAACGGCGTGCGGCAAGCCCTTGGAGGTCTGTCTGCAAGGCTTGGAACGTCTGGAATACCGAGGATATGATTCAGCCGGCGTGGCGCTGACCGCATCTGGCATGGATAAAGTGACCGTGCGCAAGAAGGCCGGTCGTCTGAAGAATCTGGTCGAAGACATCGAACGTAAGCCAATGCCGCTGGCCACCGTGGGTATCGGCCATACGCGTTGGGCCACCAACGGCGAGCCGAGCGATGTGAACGCACATCCGCATACTAGTATGGACGGCAAAGTCGCCATCATTCACAACGGCATCATCGAGAACGCCTCCCAGCTGCGCCTTGATCTGCAGGCCGAGGGCTACCGATTCGCCTCCGCCACGGATACCGAAGTGGCCGCCAAGCTGCTGGGCAAAATCGTGGACAAGATCATTGCGGAAGAGGGCAAGCCGAACCTGTTCAAGGCAGTGCGCCGCATGGCCCGCATGTTGGAAGGCGCATTCACCATTCTGGCCACCGACTGCCGTCAGCCGGATATCGTGGTCGGCGCCCGTCATGATTCTCCGCTGGTTGTGGGCCTTGGCGATGGCGAGAACTTCCTCGGCTCCGATGTGGCCGCATTCGTGGCATATACCAAGCGCGCCATGGAAGTCGATCAGGATCAGGCCGTGTGCGTATCCGCCGATAAGGTCATTGTTACCGACTTCGACGGCAATGTGATTGAGAATCCGAAGACCTACACCGTGGACTGGGACGCCTCGGCCGCCGAAAAGGGTGGCTGGGATTCCTTTATGGACAAGGAAATCCACGAGGATCCGGCCGCCGTGCAGCGCACGCTGCTGGGCCGTTTCGACCCAAACGGCGACATCACCCTCGATGAGGTGCGCATCGACCAGCATGACTTTAAGGCCATTGACAAGATTATCGTCGTGGCCTGCGGCACCGCCAGCTATGCCGGTCAGGTGGCCAAGTACGCCATCGAACACTGGGTGCGCATTCCCGTGGAAATCGAACTCGCGCACGAATTCCGCTACCGTGACCCGATTCTGACCCCGCGTACGCTCGTGGTGGCCATCTCTCAGTCCGGTGAAACCATGGATACGCTGATGGCCCTACGCCACGCGCGCGAACAAGGCTCCAAAGTGCTGGCCATCTGCAACACGCAGGGTGCTTCCATTCCTCGCGAATCCGACGCCGTGCTCTACACGCACGCCGGCCCGGAAGTCGCCGTTGCCTCCACCAAGGCCTTCGTGGCGCAGATCACCGCCGCCTATTTGCTGGGCCTGTATCTGGCGCAGGTCAAGGGTGCGATGTTCCGCGACGAGATTCATCAGGTGCTTGACTCCCTGAAGGACATGCCGCGCAAGATCCAGTGGGTGCTCGACACGCAGCCCAAAACCATCCAGGCCGCCGCCGAGCGCATGGTGAATGCCAACTCCTTCCTGTTCCTTGGCCGCCATGTGGGATACCCGGTGGCGCTGGAAGGTGCGCTGAAGCTCAAGGAGATCGCCTACACCTTTACCGAGGGCTTTGCGGCCGGCGAATTGAAGCATGGCCCGATTGCACTGGTGGACGAGGGTGAGCCCGTGGTGTTCATCGTGCCGCCGGAGCGTGGCCGCAATGTGCTGCACGCCAAGGTGATTTCCGGCATCGAGGAGGTCAAGGCTCGTGGCGCGTACATCATTGCCGTGGCCGAGCAGGGCGACCCGGATGTGGAACGGTATGCTGATGTGGTGTTCTGGCGCCCGGCCTGCCCGACGCTGATGAGCCCGCTGGTGGATGTGGTGCCGCTGCAGCTGTTCGCCATGGATATGGCCAAGCTCAAGGGCTATGACGTGGATAAGCCCCGCAACCTCGCCAAGTCCGTCACCGTTGAGTAAGCCACACCGATACGTTATTGACGAGCCTCATATTCCGTTTGAGATGGACGTGCTGTATGAGGACGAGCGGATCATTGTGGTGGATAAGCCGCATTTTCTGGCTACCATGCCGCGCGGCATGTGGTATCGCGAAACCGCGCTGATCCGATTGCGCGAGCGTCTGGGGGAGCCGGATATCACACCGGCCCACCGTTTGGATCGCATGACTGCGGGCGTACTGGTCTTTGTGCGTGATCCGGCTTGCCGTGGAGCGTATCAGATGCTGTTCCAGAACAAGCAAGCCACCAAGATCTATGAATGTCTGGCATTGTGCGCGCCGATTCGTCGACCGCGATTTGGCACGATTACACAGGCTGAGCCGCCGCGTCCGTTTCCGTTGCTGCGCCGCTCGCACATCACCAAGGAACGTGGCACGTTGGCCGCCTTCGAGGAGCCGGGCGCAGTCAATGCTGAAACCCTGATCGAGCGCGGCGAACTCATACTTCCTTCCGCTGGTGGGAGGTGGCGCGAAGCGCCGGAGGGTGGTCCCTGTCTGGAGAATCCCCCCATCTGCCGCTACACGCTTCATCCGCGCACCGGCAAAACCCATCAACTGCGCGTCCACATGAACTCACTGGGCCTACCCATCGTGGGTGACGATTTCTACCCGCACATCCAGACGCGCCTTTACGACGATTTCAGCCAACCATTGCAATTGGTCGCACGTGTGCTGCGCTTCACCGACCCAATAACAGGGAAGCGACAAGAATTCGTTTCCCGTATACCATTAATCAGCTAATGTCGCGGACGGAACCGCGCTCGATGAGTTCGGTGGGGATTACGGTTTTGATGCCGGCCGGTACTTTCTCGCCTTCGCATTGACGGCGGACCATGGAGAACGCGGTGGCGCCGATGGCGTCATTGCGCATGCGCATGGTGGTGAGGTTGAGTCTTGGCACCACGTCGACCAGCGAATCGTCCACGCCCACAATGCTTACGTCTTCCGGCACGCGCTTGCCGGCTGATTCCAATCCGAGCATCGCACCGTAGGCCATCTGGTCGTTGGCCGCATAGATTGCGGTGCATTCCGGGTCGTGAGCCAGCGCCACGCCTGCCTGATAGCCGGAGTCGGCACACCAGTCGCCGATATACATGCTCGGTACGCGCGCGCCTATTTGTTCCAAGGCTTCGCGCCAGCCTTGCGCTCGGCTTTCGGCAGCACGTGAAGTGACTGGGCCGGCGATATGGTAGACGGTCTTATGGCCTTTGCTCATCAAATAGTCGACGATGGCTGTGGAACATCCGTATTGATCGGCGTCAACGGTGGGGCAGTGGTCGGCTGCCGCCTCGGAAATCAGCACAACCGGTAGTTCTCGCGGTGGTTTGTATCCCACGAAGTCGGAAATGCGTTCCTCAAGCACCACGATGACGCCATCTACGGGTTGACGTTGCATGCGGTCGATGGCGGAGGCCAGCGTACGTTCTGCGCCGTTGCTCATAGTCTGAATGGTGACGGAATAGCCGTCCTCGGCTGCATGGGTGACAATGGAATCGAGTATCTGGGCATTACCGAACCTGGTGGTGTCGAACATCACTACGCCGATATCCTGGAATCGCCCATGCTTCAATGCTCGGGCGGCGTAATTCGGACGATATCCGAGGCGTTCCATCGCGGCTTCAACGCGCTGGCGGGTTTCCGGCTTGACCGCATTGCTGTCATTCGCCACACGGGATACGGTTTGCGGCGAAACGCCGGCCGCCTTAGCCACATCTTGCATGGAAACCTGTGTTGGTCTCGCCATCTCGCCCCTCGCTTGTCTCTCAAACGACAGCGGTCATACCGCTGCGATGTCTACCATGTATCGCGTGAACGGTAACGATAACATCATTGTTTCCGTGACCATTGTAACAGCTAGCGCAGAAACATTGAATTCAACACGATTGGACAATGTTATGAATGGTGTTATGATGATAGCGCAAACAATTT